>Ga0209700_100221_pt1 | contig 96369 bp, 82 predicted proteins | sample SiratroredBW_FD_187528 | JGI IMG/M metagenome (GOLD analysis project Ga0209700, IMG submission 187528) | Root nodule microbial communities of legume samples collected from California, USA - Siratro red BW (SPAdes) (version 2) | ecosystem: Host-associated > Plants > Roots > Nodule | place: USA...
CCCCAGGCCCTAAACCCCAGGCCCTAAACCCCAGGCCCTAAACCCCAGGCCCTAAACCCCAGGCCCTAAACCCCAGGCCCTAAACCCCAGGCCCTAAGCCCTAGCCCCTAAGCCCTAGCCCCTAAACCATAAGCCCCTAAACCATAAACCATAAAACCCTAAACCATAAAACCCTAAACCCTAAACCCTAAACCCTAAACCCTAAACCCTAAACCCTAAACCCTAAACCCTAAACCCTAAAACCCTAAACCCTAAACCCTCAACCCTAAACCCTCAACCCTAAACCCTAAACCCTAAACCCTAAACCCTAAACCCTAAACCCTAAATCCCAAACCCCGGACCCGGGACCCCGGACCCCGGAGCCCGAACCCCGAACCCCCAACCCCTAACCCTAACCCCTAACCCCTAAACCCTAAACCCTAACCCTAACCCTAACCCTAACCCTAACCTCTACCCCTAACCCCTACCCCTAACCCTAAACCCCAAACCCCAAACCCCAAACCCCAAACCCCAAACCCTAAACCCTAACCCCTAACGCCAAACCCTGAACCCCAAACCCTAAACCCTAACCCCTAAACCCCTAAACTCTAAACCCTAAACCCTGGACCCTAAACCCTAGACCGTAGACCCTAGACCCAGGGTTTTAGTGTTTACGGTTTAGGGTTTTAAGGTTTAGGGTGTAGGGTTTTAGTGTTTTAGTGTTTATGATTTAGGGTTTTTAGTGTTTTAGGGTTTAGGGTTTTAGGGTTGTAAGGTTTGTGGGTTTTAGGGTTTAGAGTTTAGGGTTTTAGGGTTTTAGTGTTTTAGTGTTTACGGTTTAGGGATTTTAGTGTTTTAGGGTTTCGGGTTTTAGGGTTTTAAGGTTTAGGGTTTTAGGGTTTAGGGTTTTAGGGTTTTCGGGTTTACGGTTTAGGGCTAAACTTCAAACGGACATGACTTTTGCCCTGGTTGTCGGAAATATACGTATTATGTATGTTTTTTGGGTACAACAGTTGATTCGGATGCAATAGAACAGGCAAAGCCGGTTCGGTGTGAGCGGATCTTTAAAAAAAATTCGTTTTCTATGTTTTATTGACGTTTTAAATTTTTTTCTGTCTTAAGTCAATTTAGTTAGTTGACTTATCCTTTCAATTTTGCTCTACAATTTTGCGTGCTATCTTTTCTTAATTTTGGAATGTTACGCACAAATTTTTAGTTCATTCCGACTTCATTTGAGTATACCTCTAGTTTTACCTCCTTGTATGCTTCTTTGTAAAATACTTGTTATCTTGCATAGTGCATGACTAGAGGTAACTCACGAGATCTGCAACCCTTTGATACTGAGATAGATAGGACCTTTTATAGATTAGCTAGGCATTTTGGGAATTTATCTTTACAGTCTTTACCTTTAGATAATGTTAGTTTAAATTATTCTGAGCATTCTCGTTCTGTGTCTACATATTTAAATTTTGTGCATAGTACTGATTCTGATTTTATTTATACTGAGGACAATTTGGGTCAACCTCCTACAGTTCTTAGGGAGCTGGCTGCACCTGAGTTCAGTTATACGTTCTCAAGACTGGTCTAATACATTTGTTGCCCAAGTTTAATGGTCCTGTACGTGAATGTCCGCATTTGGGAAATGGTACATCTTCTTCGAGTGCACCTTCTACTAGTGGTGATCTGCAACAACGCCCCATCCCTCTTCCATTCCCTCCGACAATAATTCCAGCAAAAGGATTGAAAGGTGGATAAGGACATCTTGAAGGGTCATGAACGGATCACCATGGGCAGAAACGGGTCTGCATTGATAAGTAAATTTGTTCCTCACATTCTACAGAAATGTAAGCACCCAGGTACTTTTTCCATAACTTGTGTTATTTAGAATAACAAATTTGAAAATGCCATGCTTGATTTGGTGCTTCAATTAATGTTATGCCTTTGTCTATTTATGAATCTCTGTCTCTTTGACCTATGCAACATACGGGTATGGTGATACAATTGGCAAATACAAGTGTTGCCCACCCTACAGGTCTCATTGAGGATGTCTTTGTTCGGGTTAGTGAACTTATTTTTCGTGCTGATTTTTATGTTTTTGATATGGAGGAGGGATTTTCCCATGGATCTGCCCCAATTAAATATCGTATGACGCGTGCGACCATTTGATATCTAACATTATTAGCAAATATAATATTCCAAAAATTTATTTATAAAGTTTTAGTATACCAATTTATTTTTTATTAAAATAATAAAAAATAATAAAAATCATAACAAAATAAAATAAAAAAATAAAACATACAAGATATAAACTTAAAATATGGGAGTACACAAATAAAAAAGGTTGTAGTTTTGGGCTGGTCGCAATGGCCCAAAATTATTTTTTATTTTTTTTTTTAAGTTGGTGGTGCAATGGTAATGTTGGGGGTACGAATAGTTTTTATTATGTTTTCTAGATTGGTGGTGCAATAGTAATGTGGGGAGGTACGAATAGTTTTTTATTATTTTTTTAGTTGGTGGTGTAATGGTAATGTGGGAGGTGCGAATAGAATGGCCCAACTTCTAAACCCTAAGCCACCACCATCTTAACCCTAAGCCACCATCACTTTTTTTCATCCATGATGAACCAAAAGCGGCGGCAGCGATGAGGAAGGAGCGACAGCGACGGCGTGGAAAAAGTGGCAGTGACAACAAAGGTTGTTTTGGGACTGTTTTGGAGTGATTTTGGATGCAATTTTTTGTGGGCAAACATGATTGAATTTTGGTGGATTTTAGGGGTTTTTTTTAGGTGTTTTGGATAGTGGAAAATGGTGCAGTGAAGAGTTACAATAAAAAATTATGGAAGAAAGTTTTCATGGAGGAGAGAGAGTGTGACTGTACACTAATCATTCAAGAATCAAGTAATAACAAAACCATAAATCTTAAATGCATGCCAATTTTAAGTTCTAAAATCATATCTGAAACTTGATTCTTCAAAGCTTGGTCTCTAAAAAAACTACTTCTCTCTTTCATTAAAAAGGTGCTCTTTTCTCTGCTTCTTTTGGTTTTCTGTATTCTGCACTTAATATCTCTCCTCTTTTCTTTTCTTTTGTATGATTCGATAATTTATAATATCAATAATAGCAGTTATCAGAGAAGTGGTTTACAGGAAAAATAATTGGGGAAAGTGGGGAGGAATGGTTTCCCCACGTATTTTTTCTGTTTATATTATCTTATTATTAAAAGAAAGTAGTGTTAGTATTCTCACAATACTAAAGGATTTGATGAAGCCATGCAAGACATGCCTAGCAAGCTAAAGCAAGCAAATGGAAGTGTGTTCTAGGCTTTGTCCTAGTGTGATTGGTTGTGAAAGAGAACCTATGCACATCTAAGGAGAAATTCATTAGCACATGGTCTAAATGATTTAAATCAAATCATAAAAGGTTTAACTTTGGTTAAAAATAGTTTTGGAAAATAAAAATACTGAACTATTATAAATTGATTTCAGGTTAAGCCGAATCAATTTATTCGTGTCTGAGCATAACTGAATTAATTGTTTTCTAAAAACTGGTTTTGAATTCTTCTTATATAATACAGTGGGCTTTCAAGTGTGAAAAACAAGAAAAAGAAGAGAAAAGAAAAAGAACAGAGAGTTACATTTTTGCGAAACACAATCTTCTGAAATTCATTTGTGAGAACTACTGTGAGAGATTTGCTATTTCATAATAATCATTTTCGAAAGAGGGCTTTTACTTGAAGAATCAATTTTGACTAAGGTGTGCTACTGGGTTTCTTCAAGACTGTGTACAGGCCTTTCTTACTGCGCCAATCAGGGAGTTTTCTCAACCCTTCTTGATCCTGTTTGAATCAAGATTTGTGTCGTATTCATTGTAATTCTGTGATAATCATTGAACAATTGTATTGGTTTGGGCTATAGGAGTTAGCCTGGTGTTTTTGCTGAAATTGAATGGGAGCTGCGTGGAGCAGTTGATCAATTTAGCAGGGTTCTTGATTTCTACAGAGAGTAGGAATTGAGTTAGCTTGGTGTTTCTACTAAAATTGATTGGGAGCTACGGGGAGCAGTTGATCAATTTAGCAGGGTTCTTGATTTCTACAAGGAGTAGGAATTGAGTTAGCTTGGTGTTTCTGCTGAAATTGATTGGGAACTGCTCCCCAATTTAGCAAGGTTCTTGATTTCTACGGGGAGTAAGAATTGGTTGATTAATTGTAAGTGAACAATTAATTGAGTTAGTGGAACTTTCTTTGCAAGTGGTGCAGAGAAGACTGGACGTAGCCCTTGTGGTGAACCAGTATAAAATTGGTTGTGTTTGTTCTTCTTAAACCCTTCTCTCATAATCTTGATTTGTTCTTGCACTGCATATTGAATTAAATTGAAAGATTGAATTAATCTCTGGTAATCTTGACAAAACTGGTTTAAGTTCTCTGCTGAATATTGATTTGTGTATTGTAACTTGAATTCGATATTAGTTTCTGACAAATCTGTTGTAGCTGTCAAAGAAATTTTGCTTATCAGATTGGTTCTTTTCTAAATCTGTAATACATACAAGATACTGAATATGTGATTTGACAAAGAATTGGAACTTTGAGTGAATTGGTGTAATACTGCAGAATTTGTATTCTTGTTCTGTGTTCTTGGTATAATTGAATAATTGAATTTGCATTATGAATAATTTTCAGGTCTGTATTAATTACTGGTGTTAGGAAACTTTATCAGATTTAGTAATATTGACTGAAATCAGTGTAGTGCTGTGTTAGGAGTTTTAAATTTGTATTTTGTAATTCTGTTCCTCTCTGCTCTCATTCAAATTTGGATTTGTGTGTGATTCTGATCTGAGTGTAACATTGCTATTGGAACTATGCGAATTTGATATGCTTAAAGTGCTACTGTGAAATTGTAAATTTGTGTGATTGTGAATCTGCTGTGTGTTTGAAAAACTTATATATGTCTGTATAACAAATTGATTCATTCGTGCTTTGAATCAATTTATTTCTTTACTGTACCCTATATCTTTAGCACCAAGATTTAATAAAGTTTTTCAAATTGTGAAAACTATTTTCAAAGGAATAAATTGGGAAAAATATTTCAAAGTTCAATTCACTCCCCTCTTAAACTCAGCCTAAAACGTTTTCAAGTAGTTTAGAGGATTGACTCAGTCTCTTTTTTTTGTTATTATTTTAGTTATGTATTGAACATGCACATCAAGAAACAGTTTGAAAGCAATCTCAATTTCTTTAATTATTATTTTTTATTATTTTTTTGTTTTTTTTTCATATTTTTAAGTTCTATTGCTTTATTTTAAATTTTTTTATTTTTGTTTTTTATTATTAATTGTTATTTTAATTTGTAAAAATTAATGAATAAGTCAAACCTCTCTCTTTTTTATTTTATTTTGTCGTTTATAAAATAAATCTATAACTAATCAATTACATTTTATTCTTTTATTATTATTTTTGTTTTTTAAATTTTTTTATTCTAATTAATATTTATTCGGACCAAATAAGGTGTTGACAACATCCATATTACATCTCTGATATATGTCAGAGAGGGATCTATTATCTCTCACAGGATGATCATCCAAATTTTCATCAAAACTTTCTTGCTCAGTTATTTTTGGAACAACATCAAGGCCTTTGTATAACAAAATGATTTCATAAATGCACCCAACCTAGACCAATGGAAAGAGGGTAAAAATATCTTTGTAATGATAACTCATACACCTCCTAAAGCTTCAATACCAGGGAGAACGAACATCCCAAAGTAAGCCTCAAAACCACATTTATGATTTTATGTGATCCACAGAAACAAGTTCGGGGCACTACTTTCGGGGTGATTTTGGGTGACCAAATCATTTCATAAATGCACCCAACCTAGACCAATGGAAGGAGGGTAAAATTATCTTTGTAATAATAACTCATACACCTTCAAAAGCTTCAATACCAGGGAGAACGAACATCCCAAAGTAAGCCTCAAAACCACGTTTATGATTTTATGTGACGCACAGAAACCAGTTTGGGGCACTAGTTTTGGGGTGATTTTGGGTGACCAAATCATTTCATAAATGCACCCAACCTAGACCAATGGAAGGAGGGTAAAATTATCTTTGTAATGATAGCTCATACACCTCCAAAAGCTTCAATACCAGGGAGAACGAACATCCCAAAGTAAGCCTCAAGACCACGTTTACGATTTTATGTGATGCCTAGAAACCAATTTGGGGCACTACTTTTGGGTGACTAAATGATTTCATAAATGCACCCAACCTAGAACAATGGAAAGAGGGTAAAAATATCTTTGTAATGATAGCTCATACACCTCCTAAAGCTTCAATACCAGGGAGAACGAACATCCCAAAGTAAGCCTCAAAACCACATTTATGATTTTATGTGATCCACAGAAACAAGTTTGGGGCACTACTTTTGGGGTGATTTTGGCTGACCAAATCATTTCAAAAATGCACCCAACCTAGACCAATGGAAGGAGGGTAAAATTATCTTTGTAATGATAGCTCATACACTTCCTAAAGCTTCAATACCAGGGAGAACGAACATCCCAAAGTAATCCTCAAGACCACGTTTATGATTTTATGTGATGCACAGAAACCAGTTTGGGGCACTACTTTCGGGGTGATTTTGGGTGACCAAATCATTTCATAAATGCACCAAACCTAGACCAATGGAAAGAGGGTAAAAATATATTTGTAATCATAGCTCATACACCTCTTAAAGCTTCAATACCAGGGAGAACGAACATCCCAAAATAAGCCTCAAGACCACGTTTATGATTTTATGATGCACAGAAACCAGTTTGGGATACTACTTTTGAGGTGATTTTGGGTGATTAAATCATTTCATAAATGCACCCAACCTAGACCAATGGAAAGAGGGTAAAAATATCTTTCTAGTGATGGCTCACACACCTCCTAGAGCTTCAATAGCAGGGAGAACGAACATCCCAAAGTAAGCCTCAACACCACGTTTATGATTTTATGTGATGCACAGAAACCAATTTTGGGCACTACTTTCGGGGTGATTTTGGGTGACCAAATCATTTCAGAAATGCACCCAACCTAGACCAATGGAATGAGGGTAAAAATATCTTTCTAGTGATAGCTCATACACCTCCTAGAGCTTCAATACTAGGGAGAACGAACTTCCCAAAGTAAGCCTCAAGACCACGTTTATGATTTTATGTGATGCCTATAAACCAATTTGGGGCACTACTTTCGGGGTGATTTTGGGTGACCAAATCATTTCATAAATGCACCCAACCTAGACCACTGGAAAGAGGGTAAAATTATCTTTGTAATGATAACTCATACACCTCCTAAAGCTTCAATACCAGGGAGAACGAACATCCCAAAGTAAGCCCCAAGACCACGTTTATGATTTTATGTGATGCACAGAAACTAGTTTGGGGCACTACTTTCGGGGTGATTTTGGGTGACCAAATCATTTCATAAATGCACCCAACCTAGACCAATGGAAAGAGGGTAAAATTATCTTTGTAATGATAGCTCATACACCTCCTAAAGCTTCAATAGCAGGGAGAACGAATATCCCAAAATAAGTTTGGTGTGGATCTCCATAACCTTTCATACCTACCTTTAATAATTTGCAAAAGTCCCACATCTATTAGAAATGAGGTTTTCTAATTGTTTATAAATGGGAGCAAATCTCATTTTACAAACCAAACTGAACCAGACCGGGCTGAACCAGAGTAGACCGAAATGAACCAAAGCAAACCTAACCGAACCAGACCGAATCAGACCAAACCGAGCCGACCAGACCGAACCGGACTCATCCGGACTGAACCGAATTGAACCAGACCGAATCGGACTCATTCGGACTGAACCGAATTGAACCAGACCGAACCGAATTGAACCAGACCGAACCGAACCGAATTGAACCAGACCGGACTGAACCGAACCAGACCAGACCGGACTGAACCGAACCAGACCAGACCGGACTGAACCGGACCATACCGAACCCTACCAGGCCGATCCGGACCATACCGAACCCGACCAGACCGGACCGGACCAGACCGGACAAGACCGGACCGGACCAGACCGGACAAGACCGGACAAGACCGAATAAGACCGAACTAGACGTGACCAGACCTATCCGAACCAGACCGGACCAGACTGGCACGGACCAATCCGAACCATACCAGACCGGACCAGACCGAATAAAACCGAACCAGACGTGACCAGACCAATCCGAACCATACCAGACCGGACCAGACCGAATAAGACCAAACCAGACTTGACCAGACCAATCCGAACCGGACCAGACCTGACCGAACCCAACCATACCGAACCAGACCGGCTCGGACCAATCAGAATCATACCAGACCGAACTGAACCGAACCAGACTGGACCGGACCAATCCGAATCAGACCAGACCGAACCGAACCGGACCAGACCGAAGCAGTCCAATCCAAATCAGACCAAACAAAACCGAACCACACCGAACCAGACCGGACCAGACCGAACCGAACCCGTCCAGACCGAACCGAACAGGACCAGACCGAACCGAACCCGACCAGACCAAACCGAACCCGACGAGACGAACCGAATCGGACCAGACCGAACGGAACCGAACCAGACCGGACCGAACCGAACCAGACCGGACCAGATCGAACCGAACCGAACCAAACCCGACCGAACCGAACTGAACCATACCTGACCAGACCTAACCAGACCGGACCTGACTAGCCCGGACCAATCCGAAAAATACCAGACCGGACCGGAACGAATAAGATCGAACCAGACGCGACCGGTCCAATCCGAACCAGACCAGACCGAACCAATCCGAATCAAACCAGACCGAACCGAACCAGACCGGACCAGATTGGCCCGGACCAATCCAAACCATACCGGACCGGACCAGACCGAATAAGACTGAACCAGATGTGGCTGGACCAATCCGAACCAGACCGCACCGAACTGAATCAGACCGAACCAGACCGAATCAGACCAAATCGAATCAGACTGATCCGAACCAGGCCAAACCAAAACGGCCTGAACCGGGCCAGACCGAACCAAATCAGACCGAACCAGACCAAAACAAACTGGACCAGGCCAAACCAAATCAGACCGAACCAAACTTGACCAGACAAAACGAACGAGACCAGACCGAATCGGACCATACCGTACTAGACCAGACCGAACCGAATCAAACCGAACCAGACCAGAACAAACCGAATCAGACTGAACCAAACTTGACCAGACAGATCGAACAGGACCAGACCAAACCAGACCGAAGCGGAAGAGACCAGAACGAAGCAGACCAAAGTAGACCGAACCGAACCCAATCGGACCATACTAGAACAAACAGTACCAACACGAATCGAGCCCAACCGAAAGAGACAAAACCAGACCGAACAAGACTTAAGTAAACTGAAACGGACCAGACCGAACAGGAGCAAACTATACCGAACCCGACCAGCCCGAATTAGACCAAAGCAGACCGAACCAAACCGAAGCAGACCAAACCAGACTAAACCGAACCGAAGAGGACCGAAGCGGACCAAATGGAATCAGACCTGACCGAACCTGACCAAACAGTATCAAACCAGACCAGATCGCACTGGACCGAACAGAACCGAACCAGATCGACCCAGAAAAACCGGACCAGACCAGACCGAATCAAACTAGATCGAACCGAACCAGAGCAAACCAAACCAGACCGTAACGAACCAGACCGTAACGAACCAGACTGGACCGAACCAGGTCGGACCGAACCAAGCCAGACTGAACCGATCCAGACCAGAACGAACCACACCAGACCAAACCGAACCGAATCGAACCAGACCTAACCAGACCAAACAAAACTGAACCAGACCAGGCCAGAGCAAATTGAACCAGACCGAGCCAAACCAGACCGGACAGGACCAGACCAAACCCCACTGAATCTGACTTAACCGGACCGAACCATACTTGACCGGACTGAACCAGATTGAACCGGCCCGGACGGCACCGGACCAGATCGGACCCGACCGGACTGTACCGGACCGAACCGGACTAGACATAACCGAACCAAACTACACCAGGACCGAATCGGACCGGCCCGAACCGTACCAGACCAGACCGAACCGGACCGACCCAGACCAAACCAGGCCAGACCGAACCAGACCAGACCAGACGAAACTGAACCAGACCAGACTGAAACGGACCAGACCAGATCGAACTAGTCCAGACCAGAACGAAACAGCCCATGCCAAATCGAACCGAACCAGACCGACCCGGACCGGACCGAACTGAACCGCACTAGACTGGAACCAACCGGACCAGACCAAACCGAGCCTAACCAGACCAGACCAAACCAGACAAGACCAGACCAAACCAGACAAGACCAGACCAAACCGAACCGAAGCAGACTACAACGAACCGGAGAGGACCGAACCAGACAAGACCGAACCAAACCGAATCGGACTAGACCCAACCAAACCGAACAGAACCAGACCAGAACTAACCAGACCAGACCATAGCAGACCATATCGAACCAGACCACACCAGACCGAACCGGACCAGACCGTACCAGACCGACCAAGACTGAACTGAACCGGGCCAGACCGAACTAGACAAGACCAGACGAAACTGATTTTGGGTGACAAAATCATTTCATAAATACACCCACCTAGACCAATGGAAAGAGGGTAAAAATATCTTTGTAATGATAGCTCATACACCTCCTCCTAAAGCTTCAATACCATGGAGAACGAACATCCCAAAGTAAGCCTCAAGGCCACGTTTATGATTTTATGTGATGCCTAGAAACCAATTTGGGGCACTACTTTCTGCGTGATTTTGGGTGACCAAATCATTTCATAAATGCACCCAACCTAGACCAATGGAAAGAGGGTAAAAATATCTTTGTAATGATAGCTCATACACCTCCTAAAGCTTCAATACCAGGGAGAACGAACATCCCAAAGTAAGCCTCAAGAACACGTTTATGATTTTATGTGATGCACAGAAACCTGTTTGGGGCACTACTTTCGAGGTGATTTTGGGTAACCAAATCATTTCATAAATGCACCCAACCTAGACCAATGGAAAGAGGGTAAAATTATCTTTGTAATAATAGGTCATACACCTCCTAAAGCTTCAATAGCAGGGAGAACGAACATCCCAAAATAAGTTCGGTGTGGATCTCCATAACCTTTCATACCTACCTTTAATAATTTGCAAAAGTCCCACATCTATTAGAAATGAGGTTTTCTAATAGTTTATAAATGGGAGCAAATCTCATTTTACAAACCAAACTGAACCACACCGAACCGAATCAGACCGAACCGAACTAGACCAAACCGGACCGAACCAGACTGAGTCGGATCAGACCGAACTGGACAAAACAAATGGGACCAGAACGAATAAGACCGAACTAGACGTTACCGGACCAATCCGAACTGTACCAAACGTGACCAGACCAATCCGAACCAGACCACACCGAACCAATCCGAATCAGACCAGACCGTACAGGACCATACCGAACCGAACCGGACCAGACCGAACCAAACCGGCCCAAAAGAACCGAACAAGACCGGAGCGGACCGAACCGAACCAGATCAAACCAGACCGAACCAGACCGGCTCGGACCAATCCAAATCATACCAGACCGAACCGAACCGAACCAGACTGGCCCGAACAGGAGCCAACCGAACCAGACCGGACCGGACCAATCCGAATAAGACCGAACCAGATGTGACCGGACCAATCCAAACAAGACCGCACCAGACCGAACCGAACCTGAGCCGACTGAACCGAACCGGACCAGACCGAACCAGACCAAACTAGACTAGACCTGACTGAACCGGACTAGAACAAACTGAACCGAACCGAACCAGACCGAACCAAATCGGACCAGACTGGCCGGACCAATCCGAACCATACCAGACGGGACCAGACCGAACCAGACGTGACTAGACCAATCCGAACTAGACCGCACCGAACCAATCCGAATCAAACCAGACTGAGCCGAATCGGACTAGACCGAACCGAACCAGACCGAGCCAGACCGGACCAGACCGGCACGGACAAAATCCGAATCAAACTAGACTGAACCGGACCAAACCGAACCGGACCGGCCCGAACCTAATCAGACCGAACCAAACATGACCAGACAGAACGAACGGGACCAGACTGAGCCAGACCGAAGCGGAAGAGACCAGAACGAAGCAGACCAGACTAGACAGAACCGAACCCAATCGAACCAGACTAGAACGAACAGCACCAGCACCAATCGAGCCCAACCGAAACAGACAAAACCAGACCAAACAAGACTTAAGTAGACTGAAACGGACTAGACCGAGCCGGACCAGACCGAACAGGACCAGACCTAACCTGACCAGCCCGAATTAGACCAAACAAGACTGAACCAAACCGAAACAGACCAAACCAGACTAAACCGAACAGAAGCAGACCGAAGCGGACCAAACCGAATCAGACCTAACCGAACCTGACCAAACCGTATGAAACCAGACCAGACCGCACTGGACCGAACCAAACCGGACCAGACCGAACCAGAAAAAACCGGACCAGACCAGACCGAATCAAACTAGACCGAACCGAACCAGAGCAAACCGAACCAAACCCTAACGAACCAGACTGGACCGAACCAGGTCGGACCGAACCAAGCCAGACTGAACCAAACCAGATCAGGACGAACCAGACCAGACTAGACCGAACCGAATCGAACCAGACCTAACCAGACCAAACAAAACTGAACCAGACCGGACCGATCCGAACCAGACCAAACCGGACCGAACTACACCAAACCGGACCAATCCAGACCGAACCGCACCAAACCAGATGGAAAGTGGACCAGAGTAAACAGAACCAAACCATAGCGAAACCAGACCGAACCAAACCAGACCAAACCGAACCGAACAGAAACAGGCCACAATGAAACTAGACCAAATCGAACCGAACATAACGAAACCAAACCATACCAAGAAAGACCAAACCGAACTAAACCATACTAGACCAGACCGGACCAGACCAGACCAGACCGAACTTGACCGGACCAGACCGAACCAAACCGAATCGAACCAGACTGGACCGGACTAAACCATATTGAACCGGACGGACGGAACCGGACCAGACCGGACCGGGACGGGCCGCACCGGACCGAACCAGACCGGACCGAACCGGACTAGACATAACTGAACCGAACCGAACTAAACCAGGACCGAACCGGACCGGACAGAACCGAACTAGACCAAACCGAACCGAACCAGACCAGACCAGACCGAACCGGACTGACCCAGATCGAACTGGGCCATACCAGAAGAAACTGAACCACACCAGACTGAAACGGACCAGACCAGAACGAGCTTGACCAGACCAGAACGAAACAGCCCATGCCAAACCGAACTAGACCGAATCGGAACGGACCAGACCAGACAAGAGCAGACCTAACCAGACCGAACCGAACCAGAACGAACCATACTAAACCGAACCGAACAAGAATGAACCAGATAAGACCAGACGGAACCAGACCGGTCCGAACAAGACCGAACCTGACCAGACTGAACCAGACCAGTCCAAACCGGATCGAACCAGACCGAACCGGAGCACACCAGACCGAACCGAACCAGACCAGACCAGATCATACTAGACCAAACCGAACAGAACCAGACCAGATCGAACCGAACGAGACCAGACCAGAGCGAACCAGACCAGAGCGAACCAGACTGGAGCGAACTGGACCGGACTAGACCAGACCGAACAAAACCATACCAGACCGAACTAGAGTAGAAAGATCCATACTAGATAGAACCAGACCGAACCGAACCAGGTCGGACCGAACCAAGCCAGACCGAACCGAACCACACCAAAATGAACCACACCAGACCAAACCTAACCGAATCGAACCAGGCTGAAGCAGACCAAACAAAACAGAACCAGACCAGGCCGATCTGAACCAGACCAGACCGGATCGAACCAGACCAAACCGGACCAAACCAAACCGAACCGAACTAGACCAGGTGGAAACTAAACCAGACTAAACAGAACCAGACCATAGTGAAACCAGACCGAACCGGACCAGACCAAACCGAACCGAACAAAAACAAGTCACAATGAAACTAGACCCAACCGAACCGAACCAGACCAGACCAGACCGAACTGGACCGACCCAAACCGAACCGGGCCAGACTGAACCGGACCAGACCAGACGAAACTGAACCAGACTAGACCGAACTTGACCAGACCAGAATGCACCCAACCTAAACCAATGGCAAGAGGGTAAAAATATCTTCGTAATCATAGCTCATACACCTCCGAAAGCTTCAATACTAGGGAGAACGAACATCCCAAATTAAGCTTCAAGACCACATTTATGATTTTATTGATGCCCAAAAACCAGTTTGGGGTACTACTTTCGGGGTGATTTTGGGTGACCAAATGATTTCATAAATGCACCCAACCTAGACCAATGGAAAGAGGGTAAGAATATCTTTCTACTGATAGCTCATACACCTCCTAAAGCTTCAATACCAGGGAGAACGAACATCCCAAAGTAAGTCTCAACACCACGTTTATGATTTTATGTGATGCACAGAAAGCAGTTTGGGACACCACTTTCGGGTTGATTTTGGGTGATCAAATCATTTCATAAATGCACCCAACCTAGACCAATGGAAAGAGGGTAAGAATATCTTTCTAGTGATAGCTCATACACCTCCTAAACCTTCAATACCAGGGAGAACGAACATCCCAAAGTAACCCTCAACACCACGTTTATGATTTTATGTGATGCACAGAAAGCAGTTTGGGGCACTACTTTCGGGGTGATTTTGGGTGATCAAATCATTTCATAAATCCACCCAACCTAGACCAATGGAAAGAGGGTAAGAATATCTTTCTAGTGATAGCTCATACACCTCCTAAAGCTTCAATACTAGGGAGAACAGACATCCCAAAGTAAGCCTCAAGACCACGTTTATTATTTTATGTGATGCACAGAAACCAGTTTGGGGCACTATTTTCGGGCTGATTTTGGGTGACCAAATCATTTCATAAATGTACCCGACCTAGACCAATGGAAAGAGGGTAAGAATATCTTTCTAGTGATAGCTCATACACCTCCTAAAGCTTCAATACCAGGGAGAACAAACATCCCAAAGTAACCCTCAACACCACGTTTATGATTTTATGTGATGCACAGAAAGCAGTTTGGGGCACTACTTTCGGGTTGATTTTGGGTGATCAAATCATTTCATAAATGCACCCAACCTAGACCAATGGAAAGAGGGTTAGAATATCTTTCTAGTGATAGCTCATACACCTCCTAAAGCTTCAATACCAGGGAGAACGAACATCCCAAAGTAACCCTTAACATCACGTTTATGATTTTATGTGATGCACAGAAAGCAGTTTGGGGCACTACTTTCTGGGTGATTTTGGGTGATCAAATCATTTCATAAATCCACCCAACCTAGACCAATGGAAAGAGGGTAAGAATATCTTTCTAGTGATAGCTCATAGACCTCCTAAAGCTTCAATACTAGGGAGAACAGACATCCCAAAGTAAGCCTCAAGACCACGTTTATTATTTTATGTGATGTACAGAAACCAGTTTGGGGCACTACTTTCGGGCTGATTTTGGGTGACCAAATCATTTCATAAATGTACCCGACCTAGACCAATGGAAAGAGGGTAAAAATATCTTTGTAATGATAGCTCATACACCTCCTAAAGCTTCAATACCTGGGAGAACGAACATGCCAAAGTAAGCCTCAAGACCAAGTTTATGATTTTATGTGATTCACAGAAACCAGTTTGGGGCACTAATTTCGGGTTGATTTTGGGTGACCAAGTCATTTCATGAACGCACCCAACCTAGGCCAATGGAAAGAGGGTAAAATTATCTTTGTAATGATAGTTCATACACCTCCGAAAGCTTCAATAACAGGGAGAACGAACATCCCAAATTAAGCTTCAAGACCACATTTATGATTTTATTGATGCCCAAAAACCAGTTTGGGGTACTAATTTCGGGGTGATTTTGATTGACCCAATGATTTAATAAATGCACCCAACCCAGACCAATGGAAAGAGGGTAAAAATGTCTTTCTAGTGATAGCTCATACACCCTCTAATGCTGCAATACCAAGGAGATTGAACATCCCAAAATAAGCCTCAAGACCACGTTCATGATTTTATGTGATGCACAAAAACTAGTTTGGGACACTACTTTCGGGCTGATTTTGGGTGATCAAATCATTTCATAAATGCACCCAACCTAGACCAATGGAAAGAGGGTAAGATTATATTTCTAATGATAGCTCATACACCTCCTAAAGCTTCAATACCAGGGAGAACGAACATCCCAAAGTAAGCCTCAACACCACGTTTATGATTTTATGTGATGCACAGAAAGCAGTTTGGGGCACTACTTTCGGGGTGATTTTGGGTGATCAAATCATTTCATAAATCCACCCAACCTAGACCAATGGAAAGAGGGTAAGAATATCTTTCTAGTGATTGCTCATACACCTCCTAAAGCTTCAATACCTGGGAGAACGAACATGCCAAAGTAAGCCTCAAGACCACGTTTATGATTTTATGTGATGCACAGAAACCAGTTTGGGGCACTACTTTCGGGGTGATTTTGGGTGACCAAATGATTTCATAAATGCACCCAACCTAGACCAATGGAAAGAGGGTAAAATTATCTTTGTAGTGATAGCTCATACACCTCCTAAACCTTCAATACCAGGAAGAACGAATATCCCAAAGTAAGTTCGATGTAGATCTCCATAACCTTTCATACCTACCTTTAATAATTTGCAAAAAGTCCCACATCTATTAGAAATGAGGTTTTCTAACAGTTTATAAATGGGAGCAAATCTCATTTTACAAACCAAACTGAACCAGACCGGGCTGAACCAGAATAGACCGAAATGAACCGAAGCAAACCTAACCGAACTAAACCGAATCAGACCAAACCTAACCGACCAGACCGAATCAGACCAAACCGAACCGACTAGATCGAACCGGAGCAATCCGGACTGAACCGGACTGAACCAGACCAAACCGAATTGAACCGGACTGAACCAGACAGAATCGAATTAGACCGGACCAGACCGGACTGCACCGGACCAATCCGAATCAGACCGAACCGGCCCGAACCAGGCCACTACAAAAACAGAACAAAATGAACCGAACCTTAAAGAGAACAAACTGAACCGAACCAGATTGCACCGGACCGGACCGAACTACACAGAAGGAACGGGACCAGACCGAACCGGACCCGACCGGACCCGACCCGACCGAACCACACAGACCGAACTGAACCGATCTGGACCAGACCGAACCGAACCGGAGCAGATCGAACCGAACCGGACTAGACCAATCCGAACCGGACCAGACCGAACCGAACCGGACCAGACCGAACCGAACCGGACCAGACCGAACCTGATCGGACAGGACCGAAACGGACCGGAAAGGACCGGACAGGACCGAAACGGACCGGACCGCACGGGACCGCACCGGAACGGATCAGACCGCACCGGAACAGACCGGACAGAACCGGACCGCACCGGACCGGACCGCACCGGACCGCACCACACCGGACCGAACCAGCCCGGACCGGCCAAAATCGAATCAGACTGAACCGAACCGGACTGGCCCAAACCGAACCGGACTGGCCCGAACCGAATAAGACCGAACCAGACCAGACCGCACCCGACCGAACCGAACCAGACCAAATTGAACTGGACCGAGCCAGACCGAACCGAATCAGACGGGACCGAATCAGACTGGACGGATCCGGCCTGAGCCGTACCGGACCAAATTGAACCGAACCGAATTAGACCGAACCGGACCGGACCGAACCAGAACAAACAGGACCAGACTGAACTGAACCGAACCGGACCGATTCAGACCAGAACGAACTGGACCGCACTGAGTCAGACCGAACCGAACCAGTCCATAACGAAACCAAACCAAAACAAACCAAACCTAAAGAGAACAAACTTAACCGAACCGAATTAGACCGAACCGGACCAGACCAGACCAGACCGGACCGAACCAGACTAAAGCGAACCGTACCGGGCCGAACCGAACCAGACCAGACCAAACCAAACCAGACCAGAACGGACCGAACCAGACCAGACCAAACCGAACCGAATTGAACCAAAGCAGACCATACCGAATCAAACTGAAACAGACCAGACCGAACTAGACCAAATCGAACCGAACCAAACCAAACCAAATCGAACCGAACGAGACTAATCCGACCAAACCAGACAGGACCGGACCAATCCGAATCATACCAGACCGAACCGAACCGGACTGGCCCGAACCAAATCAGACCAAACCGAACCGGACTGGCCCGAACCGAATTAGACCGAACCAGACCAGACCGCACCAGACCGAACCGGACAGACCAGACCAGACCAGACAGAACCAAAGCGACCCAGATCGAACCGGGCCAAACCAAACGAAACTGAACCAGAACAGACTGAAACGGACCAGACCAGAACGAACTTGATCAGACCAGAACGAAACAACACATGCCAAACCGAACTGGACCAGACCGAACCTGACCAGACCAGTCCGGACCGAACCAGACTCAAGCGAACCGAACAGGACCGAACCAAACAGAACCGAACCAAACAGAACCGAACCAGACCAGAACGAACCAAACTAGACCAGACCAAACCAAACCGAACCGAACCGAAGCAGACCAGACCAAACCAAACCAGACCGAACCGAAGCAGACCTGACCAGACCGAACCAGACCAGACCAAACCGAACCAGACCAGACCAAACCGAACCAGACCAGACCAAACCGAACCAGACCAGAATGGACCGAACCGGACCAGACCAAACCTAACCGAACTAAACCAAAGCATACCAGACCGAATCGAACTGAAGCAGACCAGACCGAACCAGACCAAATCGAACCGAACCGAACCAAACCAGATCGAACCGAACGAGACTAGACCAGACCGAATCGAACCGAACCAGACCGAATCGAAGCAGATGAGACCGAACCAAACCAGACCAGACCGAACCCGACCAGACCAGTCCGGACCGAACCAGACTCAAGCGAACCGAACAGGACCGAACCAAACAGAACCGAACCAAACAGAACCGAACCAGACCAGAACGAATCGAACTAGACCAGACCAAACCAAACCGAACCGAACCGAAACAGACCAGACAAAACCAAACCAGACCGAACCGAAGCAGACCAGACCAAACCGAACCAGACCAGACCAAACCGAACCAGACCAGACCAAACCGAACTAGACCAAACCAAACCGAACCAGACCAGAACGGACCGAACCAGACCAGACCAAACCTAACCGAACTGAACCAAAGCAGACCAGACCGAATCGAACTGAAGCAGACCAAACCGAACAAGACCAAATCGAACCGAACCGAACCGAACCAAACCAGATCCAACCGAACGAGACTAGACCAGACCGAATCGAACCGAACCAGACCAGACTGAACCAGACCGAATCGAAGCAAATGAGACTGAACCAAACCAGACCTAACTGAACCAGATCAGAACGAACCAGACCGGAGCGAACCTGACCAGACCGAACCAAACCACACCAAACCGAACTAGACTAGACCGAACCAGCCTAGACCGTACCAGACCGAATCAAACCAGGTCGGACCGAACCAAGCCAGACCGAACCGAAACAGACCAGAACAAACCACACCAGACCAAACCGAACCGAATCGAACCAGACCAAACAAAATCGAACCAAACCGAACCGGACCACACCGAACCGAACCGGACCACACCGAACCGGATCGGCCAAAATCGAATCAGACCAAACCAGACAAGACCGGACCAATCCGAATCGTACCAGACTGGCCCGAACCGAGTCAGACCGAACCGAACCGGACTTGCCCAAACCAAATCAGACCGAACTAGACTGAACTAGACCAATCCGCACCAGACCGAACCGGACCAAACCAAATTGAACCAGACCGAACTAGACCGAACCGAATCAAACCGGTCCGAACCGGCCTGAACCGTACCAAACCAAATTGAACCGGACCGAACCAGACCAAACCGAATCAGACCGAACCGGACCGGACCGAACCAGAACAAACCGGACCAGACCGAACCTAACCGGACCAAACCGAACCGATCCAGACCAGAACGAACAGGACCGCACTAAGTCAGACCGAACCGAACCAGTCCACAACGAAACTAGACCAAAACGAACCGAACCTAAAGAGAACAAACTTAATCGAACAGAATTAGACCAGACCAGACCGAACCGGAGCAGACCAGACCAGACCGGACCGAACCAGACTAAAGCGAAACAAACCAGACCAAACCAAACCGAACCAGACCAGACCAAACCGAACCAGACCAGACCAAACCGAACCAGACCAGACCAAATCGAACCAGACCAGAACGAACCGAAACGAACTGAACCAAAGCAGACTAGACCGAATCGAACTAAAGCATACCAGACCGAACCAGACCAAATCGAACCGAACGAGACTAGACCAGACCGAATTGAACCGAACCAAGCCAGACCGAACCAGACTAGACCGAAGCAGATGAGACCAAACCAAACCAGACAGAACCAAACCGGACCACCTCGAACTAGACTAGACCGAACCAGACTAGACCGTACCAGACCGGACCAAACCAGGTTGGACCGAACCAAGCCAAACCGAACCGAACCAGACCAGAACAAACCACAATAGACCAAACCGAACCGAATCGAACCAGACCTAACCAGACCAAACAAAACCGAACCAGACGAGACCGATCCGAACCAGACGAGACCGGACCGAACCACACCAAACCGGACCAAACCAGACCGGACCGAACCAGACCAGATAGAAACTAGACCAGACTAAACAGAACCAAACAATAGGGAAACCAGACCGAACCGGACCTGACCAAACCGAACCGAACAGAAACAGGCCACATTGAAACTAGACCAAACCGAATCGAACAAAACCATACCAAATCTAACCGGACCATACTAGACCAGACCTGACCGGACCAGACCGAACTTGACCGGACGAGACCGAACCAAACTGGACCGAACCAGACAGGACCGGACTGAGCCAGATCGATGAGGACCGGACGACACCAGAGCAAACCGGACTCGATCGGAGTGGAATGTACCGCACTGGACCGGACCGAACCGGACTAGACGTAACCGAATCGACCCAAACTGAACTAGACCAGGACCGAACTGGACCGGACAGAACCGAAGCAGACCAAAACGAACCAAAGCAGACCAGACCAGACCGAACCAAACTGACCCAGATCGAACTGGGCCAAACCAAACGAAACTGAACCAGACCAGACTGAAACGGACCAGACCATAACGAACTTGATCATACCAGAACGAAACAACCCATGCCAAACCGAACTGGACCAGATTGAACCCGACCAGACCAGTCCGGACCGAACCAGACTCAAGCGAACCGAACAGGACCGAACCAAACAGAACCGAACCAAACAGAACCGAACCTGACCAGAACGAACCGAACTAGACCAGACCAAACCAAACCGAACCGAACCGAAGCAAACCAGACCAAACCAAACCAGACCCAACCGAACCAGACCAGACCAAACCGAACCAGACGAGACCAAACCGAACAAGACCAGACCAAACCGAACCAGACCAGAACGAACCGAAACGAACTGAACCAAAGCAGACCAGACCGAATCAAACTGAAGCATACCAGACCGAACTAGACCAAATCGAACCGAACGAGACTACACCAGACCGAATTGAACCGAACCAAACCAGACCGAAGCAGATGAGACCGAACCAAACCAGACCGAACCAAACCGGACCACCCCGAACTAGACTAGACCGAACCAGACTAGACCGTACCAGACCGGACCAAACCAGGTCGGACCGAACCAAGCCAAACTGAACCGAACTAGACCAGAACAAACCACAACAGACCAAACCGAACCGAATCGAACCAGACCTAACCAGACCAAACAACACCGAACCAGACGAGACCGATCCGAACCAGACAAGACCGGATCGAACCACACCAGACCGGACCAAACCAGACCGAACCGAACCAGACCAGATGGAAACTTGACCAGACTAAACAGAACCAGACAATAGGGAAGCCAGACCGAACCGGACCTGACCAAACCGAACCGAACAGAAACAGGCCACATTGAAACCAGACCAGACCGAACCAAATCGACCCAGATCGAACCGGGCCAAACCAAACGAAACTGAACCAGACCAGACTGAAACGGACCAGACCAGAACGAACTTGATCAGACCAGAACGAAACAACCCATGCCAAACCGAACTGGACCAGACCGAACCCAACCAGACCAGTCCGGACCAAACCAGACTCAAGCGAACCGAACAGGACCGAACCAAACAGAACCGAACCAAATAGAACCGAACCAGACCAGAACGAACAAAACTAGACCAGACCAAACCAAACCGAACCGAACCGAAGCAGACCAGACCAAACCAAACCAGACCGAACCGAAGCAGACCAGACCAGACCGAACCAGACCAGACCAAACCGAAGCAGACCAGACCAAACCGAACCAGACCAGAACAGACCGAACCAGACCAGACCAAACCTAACCGAACTGAACCAAAGCAGACCAGACCGAATCGACTCGAAGCAGACCAGACCGAACCAGACCAAATAGAACCGAACCAAACCAAACCAAATCGAACCGAACGAGACTAGACCAGACCGAATCGAACCGAATCAGACCAGACCGAACCAGACCGAATCGAAGCAAATGAGACCGAACCAAACCAGACCTAACCGAACCAGATCAGAACGAACCAGACCGAACTAAACTAGACTAGACCGAACCAAACCAGACCAAACCGAACTAGACTAGACCGAATCAGCCTAGACCGTACCAGACCGGATCAAACCAGGTCGGACCGAACCAAGCCAGACCGAACCAAAATAGACCGAACCAGACCGGACCGGACTGAACCAGATAGATGAGGACTGGACCAGACCAGGCAAAACTAGATCAGACCGACCCGAACCAGACCGAACCGCACCAGACTGGACCGCACTGGACATGACCGAACTGAACCAAACCGAACCAGACCAAACCGAATCAGACCGAACCGAACTAGACCGAACTAGACCAGACTGAACTGAAACAAAAGAAACCGGACCAGACCAAACCAGACCAGAGCGAATCGGACCGAATCGGACCAGAGCGAACCGAACAAGACCAGACCGGACCGTACCGGAATGAACTAGACCAAACTGAACCGAACCGGACCAGACCGATCCGAACCGGACCAGAACAAATCGAATTAGACCAGAACGAATCGGACCAGGCCAGACCGAACCGAACTGTTCCAGACCAGACCGAACTGAATTAGACCAGACCGAACCAGATCAGACCGAACCATATCAGACCGAACCGGACCAGACCAAACTAGACCAGACCGAATCGAACAAAAACAAACCGTACAGTACCGAACCGGACCAGACCGAACCGGACCAGACCGAACCGGATCAGACCACACCGGACCAGACCGCACCAAACAGAATTAGATCAGATTGAATCGAACCAGACCGAACTGAACAAAACCGAGCCAGAGCAGACCAAACCATATCAGACCTAAGAGAACCAAACCAGACCTAACCAAACCAGATCGAATCGGACCATACCGAATCAGACCAGACCGAACCAACCCTACCGAACCAAACCCGACAGAATAGGACTATAACGAACAGAACCACACCAGACCAGGCGAAACTAGATTGGACCGAACCGGACCAGACCGAACCAAACCGAACCAAACCAGACCAGACCGGACCAGAGCAGACCGGACCAGACCAAACCGAACCGAACCAGAGCAAACCAGACCAGACCGAATCTAACTAGAACAAACCATAACGGACCGAACCAGACCGGAACGCACCAGACCAAACCAAATGGAACCGGACCAGACCGAACCGGATTAGAGCGGACCAAAACGAACCAGATCAGATTGAATCGAACAAAACCGAACCGAACCAAACCGAGCCAGACCATACCAAACCATACCATACCCAAGAGAAACAAACCAGACCTAACCAAACCGGATCGAACCGGAGCAGATCGTATCGGACCAGACCGAACCAACACGACCGAACTGAACCAGACAGAATAGGACCAAACCGAACTGAACCACACCGAACCGGACCAAACCAGGCAAAACTAGATCAGACCGAATCGAAACAGACCGAACCAACCCGACCGAACCGAACTCGACTGAATAGGAACAGACCGAACCGAACCACACCGAAACTGACCAGACTAAACCAGATCAAACCTGACCGAACCCGACCAGACTGAACTGGCCAAACTGAACCGAATCAGACCGAACGGGACCGAAGCAAACCTCACCGTACCAGACCAAATTGAATCGAACCCGATCAAAGTGAACCAGACTGCCCCGACCAAACCGAACCGACCAAACTGAACCGAACTAGACCGAACCAGACCAAAGCAAACCTAACCGAAATAGACCGAACCGAACCTGCTAGAACTAGACCAGACCGAATCGGACCAGACCACAACGAACCGGACCAGACCGAATTAGGCTGAACCAAACCAAACAAGACCAAACCTAACCGGACCAAACTAGATCGAACCAGACCAGACCGAACCGAACCAGAAGAAACTGCACCAGACCGGACCGAACCGGACCAGACCAAACCGAACCGGACCAAATCGAACAGAATCGGACCAGATCGGACAAAACCGGACCAAACCGAACCGGACCAGACCAGACCGAATCTGACCGAACCGCACCAAACTGAACCGAGTCGTACCAGACTGATTCGAACTGGAGCAGACCGAACCGAAACTGACCAGACCAAACCGAATTAGACCAGACCGAACTGGACCAGACCAACCCGAACCGAACCAGACCAGACCGGATCAAACAAGACCGTACCGGACCAGACCGAACCAGACCGAACCAGACAGGACCAGACCCAAATCGAATTACACCAAACCGAACTAGACCAAACCGAATCGAACCAAAACAAATCGTACCGGACCGAACCTGACAAGACCAGACCGAACCGGACCAGACCAGACCAAATTAGACCAGACCGAATCGAACCGGACCAGACCAGACCAAACTAGACCAGACCGAACTAAACCAAACCGGACCGAACCGAACAAAACCGAGCCAGACTACACAAAACCATACCAGACCCAAGAGAACCAAACTAGACCTAACCAAACCAAATCGAACCAAACCAGACCGAATCAGACCTGACCGAACCAACACAACCGAACCGCACCAGACAGAATACGACCAGACCGAACCGAACCACACAGAACCGGACCAGACCAGGCGAAACTAGATCAAACTGAATCGGACCAGACCGAATCACACCAGACCGGACCGAACCGGACAAGACTGAACCGACCAAACCGAACTGAACCAGACCGAATCGGACCAGACCACAAAGAACCGGACCAGACCGACTCAGACTGAACCAAACCAAACAAGACAAGACCGAACCGGACCAAACCAGACCGAACCAGACGAAACCAAACCGAACCAGAAGAAACCGGACAGGACTGAACCGGACTGAACCGGACTGAACCGATCCAGAATCGGACCGAACCGGACCAAACCGGACAAAACCGAACCGGACCAGCCCGGACCGAACCGGAACAAACTGAACCGAACCGGAGCAGACCGAACCAAATTAGACCAGAATGAACCGGACCGGACCAGACCAAATAGGACCAGTCCGAACAGGACCGGACCGAACCGACTCGGACCAGACCGAACCGGACCTGACCAGACCGGACCTGACCAGACTGGACTTGACCAAACCGGACCAGACAAGACCGTACCGGAACAGACCAGGCCGGACCGGACCAGACCGAACTGGACGAGACTAGACCGAACCAGACCAGACCGAATCAAACCAAAACAAACCGTACCGGACGAATCGGATCGCACCGGACCGGACTGAATCGAACCGAACCAGACCAAACCAAACAGGACCAGGCCGAACCGAACTGAACTAGATCAGATTGAATCAACCAGACCGAACCAAACCAAACCGAGCCAGACCAAAGAGAACCAAACCAGACCTAACAAAACCAAACCAAACCGCACCAGACCGAACCAACCCGACCAAGCCGAATCAGACAGAATAGGACCAGACCGAACCGAACAACAATGAACCGGACTAGACCAAACTTAACCGGGCCGAACTGGACTAGACCGAACCGGACCATACTGAACCGGCCAAACTGAATCAAACCAGACCCCTAACTGAACCAGACTGAACCGAACCAGACTTAACCAAACCAGACCGAACCGAACTAGATCAGACCGAACCAACCCGACCGAACCGAACTCGACTGAATAGGACCAGACCGAACCGAACCACACCGAACCCGACCAGACTAAACCAGATCAAACCTGACCGAACCGAACCAGACTGAACCGGCCAAACCGAACCGAACCAAACTGAACGGGACCGAAGCAAACCTAACCGTACGAGACCGAATTTAACCGAACCAGACCGGAGCGAACCAAACCGAACCGAACCAGACAGAACAGAACCAGTCCGAACCGAACCGCACCAGACTGAACCAGATAAGATCAAACGGGACCAAATAGAACCGTATCACACTGACACAGATCGAATCGAACAGGATCGAAATGACACAAATTGAACCGGCCAGACGAGATCAAACCGAACTAGATCAGATTGAACCGAACCAGACCGAACCGAACCAAACCGAGCTAGACCAGACCAAACCATACCACACCCAAGAGAACCAGACCATACCTAACCAAACCAGATCGAACCGGACCAGACCGAATCAGACCGGACCGAACCATCCCGACCGAACCGAACCATACCGATCCGGACCAGACCAAGCAAAACTAGAGCGAACCGAACCGGACCAGACCGTAAGCCAAACCGAATCAAACCAGACCGAACCAACCCGACCGAATCGAACTAGACCGAATAGAACCAGATCGAACTGAACCACACCGAACCCGACCAGACAAAACCAGACCAAACCAGACCGAACTGGACCAGACTGAACCGGCCAAACCGAACCGCACCAGACCGAACCGAACCACATTGAACGGACCAAACTAAACCAGACCAGACAGAATCGGCCAGACCGAACCAGACCAAATCGAAGCGGACAGTAGCAAACCTAACCCAATTTGACCGAACTGGACCATACCAAACTGGACTGAACCGGACCAGACTAGATCGAAATAGATTGAACCGGACACACTAAACCGGACTACACCAAACCCGACCAGACCGAACTAGTCCGAACCCAACCAGACTTAACCGGACCACACCGAACCCGACCAGACCGAACCGGACCGAACTCGATTGGACCGAATCGGACCAGACCAAACACGATCTTGCCGAGCAAAACCGAACCGTACTTGACCGAACAGAACCAGACCATACAAGACCCAAGCGAACCAGACCATACCTAACCAAACCAGAACGAACCAGACCAGACCGAATTTGACTAGACCGAATTCGACCAAACCGAACCGGACCAGATCAGACTGAACCGAACCGAACCAAACTGAACCGGTCCACACCGTTCCGGACCAAACCGAACCGAACCAAACCAAACTGAACCTGACCGAACCGAACGATACCTAAACCAGACCTAACCCGACCAGACCAAACTGTACCTGACAGAATTAACCCAGACTGAACTAAATCAAGAGAGATCGGGCCTTACCCGACTGGGCTTAACCGGACTGGACCAAACTAAACAAGACCGGACCAGACCGAATCAGACCGAACCAAACCGAACACAAGCGAACCAGACCAGACTGAACCCAAGTAGACCAGACCGAAACTGACCAGACTGAACAAAACCAGATAAAAGAGAACAAGACTGAACCAAACCAGAATGAACCAGAATAGTATAGACCGAACCGGACCAGACCCAACCAAACCGAGCTAGACCAATTCGGAACAGACCCAACCGAACTGACCCAAACCAACCGGGACAGACTAAATTGAACCGAACCAAACCGAACCGGGTCAGACCAAACCAGACCAGACCGACCCGGACCGAACCAGATCGAACGAGGCCAGATCGAACCATACCAAAACAGACCAAACCGGGCCAGACCAGAACGAACCAGCCCTTACCAGACTGAACCGAAATGGTCCTGACCGATCCGGACTGGACCGAATCGGACCAAACCAAACCGGACCAGACCAAACCAAACCAGACTAGACCAAACTGAACTTGACCGAACCGGATGATACCTAAACCAGACCTAACCCGACCAGACCAAACCGTACCAGACCGAATTAAACCAGACTGAACTAAAACAAAAGAGATCGAACCGTACCTGACTGGGCTTAATCGGACTAGACCGAACTAAACAAGACCGGACCAGACCAAATCAGATCGAACCGAACCGAACACAAGCAAACCAAACCAGACTAAACTGAAGTAGATCAAACCGAAACCGACCAGACTGAACCAAACCAGACAGAAGAGGACCAGACCGCACCGAACCGCACCTGACCGAACCCGACCAGACCCAATCAAATCAAACCAAACCAGAACAGACTGAACCTAACCACACCGAACCGGAGCAAACCGAACCAGATCAAACCAGACTGAATCGACAAAAACCGAATCGAACCAGACGAGATCTGACCAGACAGAACGGGACCAGACCAGACCGAACCAGACTAGACCGAATCGAATCAGACCGTACCAGAACAGACCGAATTGGATCAGACCGAACCGGACCACTCCGAACCGAACCAAACCAAACTAGACCAGACTGGACCGAACCAAAAAAAATCGAACCGAACCAGACCGAACTGGACCAGATGGAACAGGACAGGACCGAACTGAATAAGACAAGACCGGCCTAGACTCGATCGGAACATGCCGGAGTAGATCGGACCAAACCAGACCAGACTAAACCGAACTGAACCAGACCGAACCGGAACAGACCTAACTGAACCTGACTGAACCGAACGATACCTAAACCAGACCTAACCCGACCAGACTAAACCGTAGCAGACCGAATTAAACCAGACTGAACTAAAACAAAAGAGATCGGATCGTACCCGACTGGGCTTAACCAGAGTGGACCGAACTAAACAAGACCGGACCAGACCGAATCAGACCAAACCGAACTGAACACAAGCGAACCAGACCAGACTGAACAGAAGTAGACCAGACCGAAACGGACCAGACTGAACAGAACCAGATAAAAGAGAACCAGACCGAACCGAACCAGAACGAACCAAAACAGAATAGACCGAACCGGACCAGACCCAACCAAACCAACCCAGACCGATCCAGACCAGACCTAACCGAACCGACCCAGACTGAACTGGGACAGACCGAACCAAACGAAACCAGACCGAACCGGACCAAACCAAACCAGACCAGACCAAACCAAACCGAACAAACCCAAACCAAAGCGAACTGAACCAGATCGAACAGGGCTTGACCGAACCAGACCAAAACAGACCTAACCGGGCCAGACCAGAACGAACCAGCCTAGACCAGCCTAAACTGAACCGAACCAGACCGAACTGATCCAGACCGATCCAGACCAGACCGAACCGGACCAGACCGAACCGGACCAGACCGAACCGGACCAGACCGAACCAGACCAGACCGAACTGAACCTGACCGAACTGGACGATACATAAACCAGACCTAACCAGACAAGATAAAATCGTACCAAACTGAATTAAACCAGACTGAACTAAATCTGAAGAGATCGGACCGTACCTGACTGGGCTTAACCGGATTGGACCGAACTAATCAAGACCGGACCAGACGGAATCAGACCGAACCGAACCGAACACAAGCGAACCAGACTAGACTGAACCGAAGTAGACCAGACCGAAACCGACCAGACTTAACCGAACCAGACAGAAGAGTACCAGACCGAATCGGATCAAACCGAACCATAATAGACTGAACCTAACCACACCGAACCGGACCAAACCGAACCCGATCAAACCACACCAGACCAAACCGGAGCAGATTGAACTGGCCAAACCCAATCGGACCAGACCGATCCGGACCGAAGCAAACCTAAGCGAACCACACAAACTGAACCAGACTGACCAAACTAGACCGAACTGGACCAAACCAAACTAAACCAGACCAAACTGAACCAGACCAGACTAAATAAAAAAAACGAACCAAACCAGACGAGATCTGACCAGACCGAACGAGACCAAACCAGACCGAATCGGATCAGACCGAACCGGACCAGACCGAACCCAAGCGAACAAGACCGAATCGAACCAAAGCGGACCAAACTGAACTGAATCGAACCCAAGTGAACCAAACCAGACTAGACCAAACCGAATCAAACCGGACTGAACAAGATCAGATCGAACAAAACCGAAACGAATCGAACCAGATCGAACCGAACCAGACTGAACCGAACCAGACTAAACCGAACCAGACTAAACCGAACCAGACTAAACCGAACCAGACTGAACTGAACCAGATCGGACTGAACCCAAGCGATTAGGGCTGAACCCAAGCGAACGGGACTGGACCCAACCGAAAAAGACCGAAACATAGCATACCAAAACGAACCAGACCATACCAAACCAGAACAAACCAAACTAAACCAGACCGTGCTTAACTGAACTGAACCCATTCGAACCAAACCAAATTGAACTGAATTGAACCCAAGCGAACCAAACCGAACAAAACTAGACTAGACCAAACCGAATCAAACTGGACTTAACAAAACCGGACCGAACCAAACCAAACCGAACCAGAATGGACCGAACCAGACCAGACCGAACCTAAGCGAACAAGACCGAAACGAACAACACCAAAACAAAGCAGACCAGAACAAACCAAACTGAACCAAACCGAACCGAACTAGGTCGGGCTTAACTGGACCGGACCAAACAAGACTAGACCAAACCAAATCGGACTTAAGCTGACCGAACCGAACTGAACCAAACCCAACCTGACTGAACCAAACTGTACCCAACCCGACCAAACTGAACCGAACCAGGCCACAACGAACCAAACCAAACCGAACTGAGCTGAACCAGACCCAACCCGATCGAACTGAACGGAACCAGACCCAACCCGACCGAACCAAACCAGACCCAACCCAACTGAACTGAACCAGACCCAACCTGACCGAACCAGGTCTCAACGAACCAAACCAAACCGAACCGAACTGAACCCAAGCGAACCAGACCAAGTCAAACCAAACCAGACCAAACTGAAATAAATCGAACCCAAGCGAACCAAACCAGACTAGAGAAACCGAATCAAACAGACTGAAGAAGACCGGACCGAACCGAACCAGACCGAACCGAACCCAAGCGAACAGACCGAAACAAAGCAAACCAAAATGAACCTGACCAAAATGAACCAGACCGATCAAGCCAGAATGAACCAAACTGAACCAGTCCGGACCGAACTAGACTGAGCTTAACCGAACCAGACCAAACCAGACCGAACCAGACGTAACCGAACCAAACCAGACCAAACTGAACCACACCGAACCTAAGCAAACTGAACCAAAAAGAACCAAACCAAATCGAACTCAACTCAACAAAACTAAACTGAACCTAACCAAACAGAACCAGACCAAATCTAGCCACACCAAATCGAGCCACACTAAACCAAACCAAACCCTAAACCCAAACTCTAAAACCTAAACTGAACCAGACCGAATCGAACCCAATCGAACTGAACCGAACCCTACAGAACCGAACAAGATTTAGTTGAATCAAACCAGACCAGACTGAACCTAAGCAAACCAGATCGAACCAAACCTAACAGAACCGAACCTAAGCAAACTTGACTGAAATGAACCAAATCGGACCAGACCGAATCGAATCAGACTAAGTCCAATCGAACCATAGCCGACCAAAACCAAGCAAACCAGATCAAACCTAACCAGATAGTACCGAACCCAATTGAACCAGAACAAAATGAACCATAACAAACAGAACAAGATGGTTCAATCTGGTTCGGTTCGGTTGGGTTCGGTATGGTCAGGTTTGGTTCGGTTTGGTGGGGTGTGGTTAGATTTGGTCTGGTTAGGTTCGATTGGTTTTGGTTCGGTTCAGATCGCTTGAGTTCGGTTTGGTTTGATTCTTTCTGGTTGGGTTCGGTCTGGTTCGCTTAGGTTCGGTCTTCTTCAGTTTGGTCTGGTTGGGTTCGGTTAGGACTGGTTTGGTTCGGTCTGGTTCGATTGGGTCTGGTTCGGTCGATTCTGGTTAAGTCTGGTCTAGTTCGATCCGGTCTTGTTCATTCTGGTCTGGTCTTGTCTGGTGTGTTTTGGTATGGGATGGTTCGGTTCGGTTCGCTTGATTTCAGTTAGGTTTAATTGAATAGGGTTTGGTTCGGTAGGGTTCAGTTCAGTCTGGTTCAGTTCGCTTGGGTTTGATTCGGTCTGTTTCGATATGGTTCAGTTCGGTGTGTTTGGTGTGACTGGATTTGGTCTGGTTTGGTTTGATTAGATTCGATTGGTTTTGGTTCAATTAGGTTCGGTTTAGTTTGCTTAGGTTTGGTTTGGTTCAGTTTGGTCTTGTTTGGTTTGCGTAGGTTTGGTTCTGTTTAGTCTGGTTCGGTCGGTTCTGGTTCAGTCCGGTCTTGTTCAATCTGTTCTGGTCTAGTTTGGTTCTGTCTGCTTCGATGTGGTCTGGTCTGGTTCGATTAGGTGTGGTTCGATTAGGTGTGGTTTGGTTCGCTTCGGTCTGGTTAGGTTCGGTGTGGATCGATTCGGTCTAGTTCGGTTTGGTGTGGTGGGTTCGGTCAGGTCTGGTTCAATTTAGTTTGGTTCGGCTCAGTCTGGTTCGCATGGGTTCGGTTTGGTCTGATTCAGTTCGGTCTGGTTGGGTTTGGTCTGGTCTGGTTCGTTTTGGTCTAGTTCAGTTGGGTTCGATTTGGTCTGGTTCGGTTCAGTCTGGTTCGGCTTAGTTTGGTTGGGTTCACTTGGGTTCGATTTGGTCTGGACTTGTTTAGTTCGGTTTGGTTCTCTTGGGTTCGATCTGGTTTGGTTCGGTTCAGTTCGGTCTGCTCTAGTTCGATTCGGTTTAGTTTAGTTCAGTTCAGTCTGGTTCGATTCAGTCTGGTTCGGTCGATTCTAGTCGGTCCGATCTGGTTCGGTTTGGTCTGGTTCCATCTGATCTAGTTCGGTGTGGTCTGGTTTGGTTCAGTTCGGTCTGGTTTAGTTCGCTTGGGTTCAAATCAGTCTGGTGTGGTTCGGTTTGGTCTGGTTCGGTTGGATTGGGTTCAGCTGGTTTTGGTTTGGTTTAGGGTTTAGGGTTTAGGGACCGAACCAAACCAAACCGAACTGAACCAGATCAAACTGAACCAGACCGAACTGAAGCATATCGAACCAAACCAAACCAAACCGAACCACACCAGATCGAACCCAACCAGACCGACCCGAACTAGACCAAACCGAACCGATTCAAACCGAGTCGAACCGAACCAGACAGGACTGAACAAAAGCGAACCAGAACGAACCAAACCAAATACAAGCGAAACAGACTGAACCGGACAGAACCAGACTGAATCAAATCGAACCAGACCAAGTCAAACTGAACTAGACCGGACCGAACCCAAGCCAACCAGACCAAAACGAACTCAAGCCAACCAGACCAAAACGAACTCAAGCCAACCAAACTAGACCAAACCAGAGCAGACTGAACTAGACCGGACCGAACCAGTCCGCATTGAACCAAACTAAAACGAACCGAACCAAACTATCGAACCGAACAAGACAAGACAAGACCAAACCAGACCAGACCGCACCGCAATAGACCAAACCGAACCAGTTCGGACCAAACCGGACCAAACTGACCTAAACACAACCGAATCGAACTAGACCAAAACAAAGCAGACTGACTAAACCAGACTGAACCAAACTAAACCAGACTTGACCGAACCAGACCAGGCTAAACCAAATCGGATCGAACCGGACTAGATAGAATCGAACTAGACCAGACCGAACAGAAGCAAACCTAACCAAACCAAACCAGACCAACTTTAACCAGACAGGATTGAAACCAAAGCGAACTAGAATGAACCAAACCAAACACAAGCGAAATATACTGAACCGGACCGTACCTAACCAGACTGAATCGAACTGAACCGAACCTGACCGAACCCAAGCTAACCAGACCGGACCGAACCCAAGCCAACCAGACCAATACGAATCCAAGCAAATCAGACCGAAACGAACTAAACTGGACCAAACCAGACTAAATCGAACCGAGCAAGACTAAACCACACCGTATCAAACAAAACCAGAGCGAACCAGACCAGACTGAACCAAACCAAACCAAACTGAACCAGACCAGATCGAACCGAACCAGACCGAATCGAATAAGACAAGACCGAACCAGACCAGACTGCACCGAAATAGACCGAACCATGCTAAACCGAACCAGTTCAGGCCAAACTTGACCAAATTGACTCAGACTAAACCGAATCGAACCAGACCGAAACGAAGCAGACCGATTAAACCAAACTAAATGATAATTAGTAAGTATTATATTTATTTTTAGTAAAATATACCAAATACATATTAGTAAGTATTTATATTTTGGTTTGAGATATAAATTTTAGAGTAATTTATGTCATTATTTTTAAAAGATAATTACTGTGATGATAAATTGATTGATTTAAATATGAAAAAACGATTTAATGTGTACTATTTGTCTAATATTGGTATGAATTTTTTATAATATGTCTTATTTTTTTTTAGTTTATTACGAGTACGTTATTTTTGTATAAATTTGATGTGATTTCTTATTTTTTTTAGTTATTTTATTTTTTTAAATTTTTCTTCCATGATACTTTTCATAACATTTGTTTTTCTTGAAAGCTTTTTATTAAAAAAAATTAGTAATTATTTATATAACACTTATTTTTTATGGTTAGATGAATTATATTAATTAGAAAGTTTATTCTAGGTAATTCAAATCTCTTTCCCATATGTGTTACTCGTCCTCACTCCGCCTCAACCCTACCCACTTTGTTGTCGACTGTGTTTCTTGCTGTGTAATTGTCGTCACCTGGTTTGTACACCACTACGACTCTTGGTTCGTCCTCTTGCAGTGGTACCACCTACCATGATTCATTCTTCTGTAGTGGCCTTACCCATCTTGGTTATTCTTGTCTCTTCTATTCACTGTGTTTCATCCTTCTTTATTATGTCTGCTCTTTGTTTCCACAGCAACGACGTCACCCACCCTCTCCATTTTTTTTTTCTACTCAATACTTATCTCTAATATATGAATCTGAAATAAAGTTGTAGATTAATAATTCAGGATTGATAGCCATGATGCTTGATTTTCATTATGATTTCTGCGTGCTTGCTTTGTTCTGTACTTATCCCTTTTGTTCTCTATTCCAATGACATTTCCGGTGCTAACCCTATGACAGTGCTCTGTTTTTGAGGCTCCTACTTTTTTTTGTTTCTCTAGCCTTGGCATACATCTGGACGATATATTATGAACAAGTCATCAATTTTAGCTATATTTTTCTTAACCTGAGAGCATTTTTATTGCATGTAATATTATAACTTGACCTCTCTATGAATCCCTTTTTTTGTCTATTTCTAGCCAACCCTGTGATTGTGCTTTGTTCCCTGTTTCAGACATTCCTACCTTTTTTTCTTTCTCTATTATTGGTTTATGTTTTTATTATTTATATATCTGGTACAAATTGTATCTTATAAATTTAGAATACTTGTTATTCTCTTATCCACTATCCTAGGGACAGATCAAAATAGTATAGCACGAATCAGATTGGGAGAGAATCTATGATTCATTTTAAGTTTAACCTAGCTCTTGATCCATGACAGAATTAGTCTAGAGATGTGATAGAAAGCATAATTGTTCTGTTAATTGTTTCGTTTTATTATCTTTTTAATAGTTAATGCTTGTTGCCTCTTAACATCCGTGTGATAAGTTTGTTTTTCTGCAAATAAAGACATTCATAACGGTTATTGTGATTTTATCAGTTCTTAATAGTTAGTTCACTTGGATCTAACTATCAAGTAATTACATATCAATTAGTCCTCAAGTTTTATCTTTCATTACACTCATACATTATCGATTTGAAAACCTTATCCTCTAATTCTCATCATTTCACTTTGCACATATATAAATAAAATAAACATTTAACCACTAAAAACAACCAAGCATAGAAAAAAAATCATATTTTTATATTTAGGATTTATGGAATAGCTTTTTATAATAGTTTATGAAATATGAATCTGCAACTTTGGAAAAATAATGAATGCAAGTTCTATAACTATGATAAAAAAACGAAGATAGTGAGCACACATCGCAATCGGAATAGTGAAAAGAAGGAATGGAGAAGGAGGAGGAGAAAAATCTAATTCTTTTATTATAAATCCTAGAAAGATGTTTTTGTCATTTTATTAAGCTGATCGGATGCAGGTTAAAAAATGAGGGGTAGAGGTAGCCATTGCCATATAAAAGAAACACAGATGACAAAAAAGGCTCAAGTTATTGTATTGGTGAGAGCAAAATAAATTTGAAAACTGAGATAAAATGGAGAATGTCAAAAGGACCAAAATATTGGACACGTGTCTAGAAAACAAGGATTGATTCTTCCGACACCTCCATATGCACAAACTTTACATATTTCCATTTTAGCCTTGAGAAAAAGACGAAAATACCCTTTAACAGTAATTTTTTTCCTCGGATTGTACAAACCGTAATGCAACTAAAAAATATTATCATTACGGATTGTACAACCCGCAATTATCTTTTTTGCATTTTTTACATTACGGGTTGTACAAAGCACAAGTATAAATTTTTCTAAATGTATTGCGGTTTGTACAACCTGCAATGCATTTAAAAAAATAGACTCTTCATTGTTGGAAATAAGAATAAGCCGCAAAATAGACTCTTCATTTACATGATTAGGTGGTGCTAGGGATAACACATTATTTTTTTTAAATGCATTGTGAATTGTTCAAACCCCAATACAAAAAATTTATAAATACATTAAAGATCATAATACAATTTTTTTTTAAATGTATTGCGGATTGTACAAATCGTAATATATTTAAAAAAAATTATATTTACAATTTATATAACTCGTAATATAAAAAATATAAAAAAATAATTATAAGTTATAAGATATGCAATGATAATATTTTTTAATTACATTAGAGTTTGTATAATCATAAAGAGAAAAAAGGTACCTTCGTTTCTTATGTTTATAGTAGAGTAGGGTAAATTCCCTAGGGCCACCCCCATATGCAAAAGAAATACTTTGACGAGATCGTCCAATCCGAAATTTCAAATGGAATGGGGTGCTTTTTTGGTTGGTCTATGAGAAGCAGCAGAAACGACTTAAAGATTCGTAGAGCCTCGCCCTATTTTTATGAGGTCGGAGTCTGACCCAAACGGCAAACAGATTTGCCGCATCTCATTTGCAGCCAAGCCCTAATTCAATTCACGGAATCCTCATAAGCATATTCAAGTTACGTGGAGCTTTCACGATTTGTTTGGATGACTGTTTTTATTCTGACTTAACATGGTTGGTTTTGTTTTGCCTTTACCCCTAAGCCGATTTTGTTCTTTGTCTTGTACTCATATCATGAATAAGTTTTAACTTGTTTATGGACTGAAAGTTTTGCAAATTATCACATAATCAGTGGATAACAGGTGGTTTTCTTTTTAGAAGTGGTGTGAATCCAGGTATATTTAGCTTTTAGGTAACCCGAAGAGTTTAGGTTGTTCCGAAATCAAAATTGACCCAAGAACAGTTAGAGAATGCAGACTATGTGGCTGAGGCTTTGCAACTCCGACACCAAATCTCTTATCAGACTCTCATCCTACTTATATTCTTCTTATTTCCCGACACCATTGAATTTTATCTCACTATCGTCACCGTCTCGTGTTTGCTCCACCGCAACCAACTTGTTCACATCTCCGTGGTCTTCCTCTCAACGTCGGGGAATCAAAGTATATGGTTCTGATGTATGCATTTTTTTAACTTTGACCATTTTATTGGGCTTTTGGTCGAAATTTTTATAGATGATTCTTCGCTGTCTCTTGCGGTGCAGATTAGAGTTGGAAATATCATCGGAAAACAAGGTTCCTTTGCAATTGGGTTATTGAATTTTACTGAGGTTTCAATTCGACATGTATGCTTTCTAACAGGTTCATTTTGCATTCTTTGTGTTGGATATGATTGCTTCCAGGTCGCATTTACGAGGTACTTATACTGCTCAGTCAATTTATTGTCAAATAGTATCCAGTTAATCTTGTTATCCCACACTTTCCTTCGTGATGCAAACCTCATCAGGTTCTTAAAGTAGATCACTCTCATGAAGGAAGAGGAAAAGCCACAATCAAGGTTTATCCTAAGATTTCCGCTTTTTCTTATGTCATACTGAACCTCCCTAAATGCACACTTGTTCCATAATTTTATTAATGAGCATGCTTATCTTTATTTACTTTTGGATGAACTTTTACATAAGCTAAGTGCAGAAGCTAATTTGTAGAAGCTCTTTTTGGCTTCTGTTAATTTTTATTTTTAACTTGTACATGAGCTAATTTTAGCCTATGGAGAACTTAATTTAATTTTTTTCTTCTTTTTATTTTCTCTCCTGGAAGGGCTTATGGTGAAACTTGTTCAAATAGGTCCTTGGAATGGAATAGTGTACTATGTTGAATATGCCTTAAATTAGGAAAAGAGAATTAGTGTAGTGAATGCTATCGTTTAATTTGTCTTTTGAAGGAATTAATATTGTATTTATTTCTAAAGGTAACGGATGGGAAGTCTTTTGGTCATTGTGTCCAGAAAAGCTGCTTTTTACTCATTTTCTGCACTCTCTTTAAGATTTTTCTTGACACACAAAACCAACTCTTTGGTGAACAATATAGTATGCCTTGATTTTATACTGCACATCCTCTTTGGTAGAGGAAAATTTTCATCAATAATTCTGACAACTTTATTGTTTTTCTTCACTTATTACAAAGGTGGTGAACAAAGTGAATAGAAAACAAGTTGTATATAGACCGTGACAATTTGCTTACTTAATCATAATTAAATAACTTTTTTTTTGAGTTAAAATTTCTGGACTCTAACAAGTTATTGTTATCGAAGATGAAAACATATATGCCTGATATGTAAATGCAAATAAGCCAATATTTTAGTTAGTCAGCTACTTTACTTCATAGCTATTTGGTAGCTGCCTGTAAATAAGGTAGACTGTTGTATTCCAGACAACTGAATCTAGACTGAATGTAGATAGAATGAAGTGATTGTCAAGTGTGATGCAAAATTTCTTATATTATGTTCTTCCCTTGTCACCATTTCCTGTCTTCTTGTTTCTTTCATCTTTTGTACCTAAATTCTATATGAATGTCCAACTAATAAAACCCTTCTATTGCTTTATTTATGTGTAAATTTACTGGCTTGAATGCACATGTTAAAGATGCATATGCGTACATGAAGTTGTTTGTTTTGTACAAACTCACTTGGATTGTATTGAAAAACCAACAAAGTGGTAATGAGAAAACAGTTTTCTTTGGAAGCAAGCTTACTTCGATCAAGTGTCAAATGATAAATGATATAAACTAATATTTTTGTCATGACCTTACCATAGACGTTATACAAAATCCCAAATATTCCTATATTTGATTTTGTTGCCAGATGAGAAGATGAAGGAAAATAAAAGAAAGTGAAAAAGAGAAACTAAGGAGTAAAAACAGAGTTGATTTCAGGGAATCTAAATATTCTGTTTTTTTCTCTATACTTTGATGTTTACAATTTATAGAAACTGATGAGACATTGGCAGGCAGTTGTTTCAACTGATAATGCAACCATTTCTCCAATTTGCTTCAAACAAATTTACCGAGCTTCCTACATCAACTAACAGTGTGCTAAAGCACGAATGACATGTTCCCACTAATAGATTTTATCAAGTAATGTTTTCTTTGGAGGGTGTACATTTGGGGTGTGAATTTTCTATCCTAACTACTATTTCTTATTTGGTTTTGTTTCGGAACTTATTAGATGGTTCCATAAAAAATGAAAAAGGAAAAGCCCTATTTATATGATATCATCTGGCTTTCAATTTTTACCTAGGAAATACCACGATTACAGGAGATGTTGTTTTGCTTGGTTTTCCGAATGCCTTACTTATTAATGCTCTTGTTATCAGATATAGTTGTATGTTGTAACTTGTGATCTCTCTCAACTACATTCCTAACCAAAACTAGTTTGTTGATGACAGTTGGAGCTTCGTGACATTGACCAGGGGAACAAGGTGACACAAAGAATGGGTACAAATGACGATATTGAAAGTATGTACATGTATATGTCAAATGTCAAATGCAAAGTTCTGAGTAATATAATCATTGTGCAAAGATTGTTGATTTAGTCGTTAATGTTGATACCATTTTTAGTAACTTTTTGTTATGTCTGATACCACAGTTAGTAGCGTTTTCTTTTGCCCAAGATTGTCTAATATTTATGTTGCAAAGCAATTTAATGAATAACAACACTTGCATGCATTTGGTAGGGCAATCCCCAATCCTTTGGAGGATGATACTGTTATATTTTTTGTCTGAGATTTGGTAAATCAATATAACAAAAGTGTTTTTTCTTTATTTTTCCACACCTCTCTTCTTTGTTTCACAACTCTTTCTCTCACTTTGTATATTTCACTTTCCACATACTAGAAAGAGCACTAGAATTACATAGACTGAAATTATTGCAATCATGGTAATTAATTACATATCTTAGAAAGTGAATTTAGGCCTAAATAAACATTTCAAAACCAATTTGTAAGATAAGATTTGCATTCACTTATAAATTACAATTTGACCTACCCACTCCAAGGACTTAGCATCTCGAGTGTGGTAATAGATATTTATGGGTGTTTTTATACCAGTCTAATATGCCCACAACTTTTGTTAGGATCAACTCTAATACTTAGAAAGTTAATTTTGGCCTAACTTAACCCCCAATATCAGCTTGAGGTAAGGTTGTACCTACTTATGTATTATAATTTGATCATATCTTTAATTGATATGAGATCTATAATATCAGTAACGGGGAATCTATAAGCTATGTCAGGGACTAATCACAAAAAATAAGGAAACCAAATCAAAGATAAAGCTGCACATAATCAGAATAAATCTAGATTTTGTTGAGGTCTAGTGGTGTGTGTTTGTTCTCAGATCCAGAAACCTGTTTGACGTCTGTGTACATCTTCCATTCTTCTTTTAATTTAAATGGAAAGATGTCAAGCAATATCTGCCTTTTCCAATCAGTGTTTTGCTAGGGTACTACAGGCCTTGTGATAATTGACTTGTGATCCTTTACTGTGCTCACAAATCGCTTGTCTCAGGGGTCCACGTTCAGGAAAAGACTTTCATGTTTATGTGCATGGATCGTGATGGAACTGTAGTTTTGATGGAGTGAGTTCTTACATCTTTCATCCTAATTTGCTGTTAGTATATCATTCTAAGCTGTTGAGGGCTAGAAATTCTTGGTGAGCATAATTATTAATGTTGCTTCTCTTTGTAATTGTGGTCAGCCCTGACACATTGGATCAAATGGAAGTTTCCAAGGACTTGTTCAACAAGGATTGTTTATATCTACGAGGTGGGTCAAAGCTTACACTCCTCAACCCTTGATCACTGCTCTTTTTCTATCAATTAATATGGAACATTTATAACTTGTGAACTGTGCTTAGTGCTCATATCATACTCTAAAGGATACTAAGATAGCATCCTCGTTTCAATAACCGACAAATGTGCCCACAATTATTTTCTGATTTTGTCACTTTTATGAATTATTGGCAATTACACTTTTTTTTGTTTTGTTTTGCTAATCAAATCCATTGTTCAATTGCTATATAGTCATTGTGATTGATGACTATCTCCCAAGTGTTTCCACAAAAAGTGTGCTACCAATTGTTGACTTCCTCATTAACTTGTTGATGTTAGTGTTCAGTGTGATCTTTCTATAGCTTTGTAACAACTAAGTATATTTGCTGTGGCTTTTGAAATCCCAATGCTATCATGATGCATGACATTTAAAGTTTGTTCTGGTACTTCAATCACATGCTTGATAACTATCATTGGTTTTATTCCTATTTCACCCCTTGTTCTCTGCTGTATTTTTATGAAAAATATATAGATAATCACCTACATACAACTGAAGTTCCCCAGTTCATCATAAAAGCTACCCAACTAACTGTAATTGTAGAATATCCACTATCATTCCATCCCCCCTCCTTTAAGTCTACATTTCTCAATCAGTGGCAGAATCCCCCTTCTTCACGCCTCTCATGCCTCCTGTTTTTCCCCACTGTCTCCTCTACCTGACTCCTTTTTATTATGCACTTTCTGTCTTAGGCCTTCATTTCCACGTCGAACACCTTACGCATCCTTTTGTTCTTCTGCTATATACTTCCGTTAAATTCCTTTTAGTGGCTCTGTATTTATGGACGAGTTTGTTATCTACTCTTGTAGACAATCTGGCTCTTCATTACTAGTTAATTATCACTTTGTCGCTTGGTTGGCAGATGATATGAAAGTTAAGGTACAATTTTATGATGACAAACCTTTATCGGCTTCAGTTCCCAAACGTGTATCATGCATTGTCAAGGAAGTCATTGCAGCCACTCCAAGGTATGTGTCATTATTCATTGTTGTGCTTAAAGAATCTTCTTTATGTTGTAACTTCCTATTTGCAATTTTCTCCAATTTGTCTGCCAAATTTTCTTCAATTCATCTTCCTGTCCACACTTCCTTCTTGATCACTTTTCCTTCTCACTTGAATTTGTTGTTTAAATTTCTAATCTTCAACATTGTTTTTGAGATACTGATTGTGTGCCCTAAAACACCACTAGCTAATTTTTTTTTTTAGAATTTCTAACTATCTCCTAGTCACAATCTCTTGTTTGTGCTATTTTAGACTCCTATAATACCCCTAGTCCCTATCAGTTTTACCCATTTTAACTCTTAGATTTTATTGTAGTTCAATTCCGAACGGCAAATTTCTTTTGCTGGAAAAGAAATTGTAATAAGTGGAGGGAAAGGCCTAAAAGAGGGAACAAGAGAAGGAAAGTATTATGAGGGTTGGAAATTGTAATAAGGTGTTCTCTAAGCCTTATAGTTTTGTCAAAACAAAGAAAAACAAAATCTCTGTGATTGCTGAGAATGGTAACTTCCTTGAAGCATCCATGGTCTGAGGACCAAAGAAATATAAGAACATAATCCCTATCCTATCCCAAAACAAAGCAAGTTTAAGGGCAAGAAGTTGCCTGTAATGTTTAATTTAAAGGAAATTAGCTGCTTTCGACAGCAAGAATAAGTTTCCCACTGTTATAGAGCTTCAGTCGTGTGAGATCTTCCATTTGTATCAATAATTTTTTTAGCTTATTGTGTAATTCTGTCCAAATAGAACTCTTGCCCTTGGAGGGAGTTTTGGGCATCCAAAAGTTTTTATTAGATAATTCCCTAAATTTTTTGCTTTCCTGCTCCATCTCAATGACAATAAGTATAACTATACATTCACTGTCATACACTATATCAATATTTCGAGCAATGTTTAGTTCCCAATTTGTGGGAGGGTGCTGATAATTTTTATTATCTGTTTCTGACTTTTTTTTCTGTTTCTATATCTGTCAATATTTGCATACTGCTAGTATGAATTATTATACGTATCAATGATGGAAATCAACTTCCTAGATGGAACATTGAAGCTTCTCTTTAATTTGCATTCTTTGGCCTATAAATTTAAAAGTCATGTACTAATTTCTTCTTCTTCTTAATTTAAGGAATAAAAAGATTGTACTGGACAATGGCCTTACAGTTGAAGTAAGTCATATTATTATTTATTATACGTATGACACTTATTTAATGGTGAAAATAATTGATAAAAAGTTAATCACCATGTGCTTTTGTCCTTGAAAATATAATTATTACTAAATCTAGTAGTTACAAACAATATTTTTTTGGAATATTTTCTTCTGACGGTTAACCTGTGTATTTCTGATGAAATTTCTTTTTTGTTAATTATTGTACCTGAGTTCAATTTGATGTCCTTTTAACTAAGTAAAAATTTGAGAAATGAGTTTTGTATGAATCCTTGCCTCCTGGTGCACCGACTGTCCATCAATGTCAAAAAACTTTAAGGAAATTGTGCTTTCTGACTGTTGGCATCCTCTCTGTCAAAATCATGTTACTTGTATATTTTAGGAAGTTTTATATTTTATCCTTGATGTAATTGATTTTTGTTGCTACAAACCCTAAGCCACAACCTTCATTGTTGCGCAACCTTAAGACTTATAGCAGCCTTCGTTGTTGTGCAATCCACCTTAACTTAAGCCTTAATGTAGCCTTCATTGTTGTGCAATCCCACCTAACGTAAACACCCAAACCTGTGATGTTTGAGATTGAGAAACCTATTTTGGAAATTGGGGACAAATCCCAGACAACTGGAGAATTGCAGAATGTTAATTTCTGCTTATAGATTAAATCAAAAGAATTATCTCAAATGGTCTCAACTCATTAAGACCATCTTGAAAGGAAAAGGAAGGTCAACCATATAATTGGTAATGCCCTTGACGAAAAGGATGCCAAGTTCAAATCATGGAATGAAGAAGACCCATAATCATTTCATGGCTGTGGAATCCAATGGTCATAGAAATTAGTGATACCTGCATGTTTCTTAAATTAGCAAACAAAATTTTGGAAGGCAGTAGAACAAACCTATTTGAAGGCCAAGGACGCTGCCCAAATATATGTTGTAAAGGTGAAAACTTTGAATGCCAAACAGGGAAAGAAATCAGTTACAAAATATGCCAATCAACTCAAGTTCCTGTGGATGGAATTGGATCACTATCAAGTTATAAAAGCAAAGTGTCCAAAAGATTCAACAATCCTTAAGGAGTTTGTTAAACAAGATAGAGTCTATGATTTTTTGGTAGGCTTGAATCCTGATATGATCAGGTCCAAATTCAAATCTTGGGAAAAGAGAAAGTCCATGAAGTGGTAGTCATTATCCGGAGTGAAGAAAGTAGGAGAGAATTGATATTAGAGACTCCAACCACTAAAAGTGCAACAATGATGGCTGAAGGAGGACCAATCATGATAGCTAATCAGAAAAAAAATGGGTTTTCTAATATGGAGAAAAAACATGAGGAAGTTTGGTGTATCTACTGCAATAAGCCACGTCACACAAGGGAGACGTGCTGAAAATTACATGCAAAACCCCTAAACTGAGAATGGGGGCAGAAAGGAGGCCCTCTAGAAAAGGAAGGGCAAAGACAAGCACACATTGTTAATGGACAAGGTGAAGAATCTATCCAGCTGAATCATGAAGAGATAGAGAGGGTAAGATCCTTCGTTAGTAAATTGGAGAAACGCATTGGTACATGCTCCTTGACCTATTATGGTAAGTTTCCATTTTCTTTTTAATGTTTTAGATACACCCTTTACTCATAACTAGATATTAGATTATGGAGCCACCGACCATATGACCCCTCTACCAAAATGCTTCTCTACATATTCTCCATGTCCTAGCAACAAGAAAAATTTCTATCGCAGATGGAACCTTTATAACTGTTGCAAGTCAAGGAGATGTCCAAATTAGCCCATCTATAACCTTAAAAGACGTTCTTCATGTCCCTAAATTGTCGACCAATCTAATTTCTATTCAAAAACTAACAAGATCTCTCTTGTAATGTTGTTTTTCATAAAATTACTGTATATTACAAGACAAGAACTTGGGGAGGAAGATTGGGCATGCTAGAGAATAAAATGGCCTATACTACAGGGAGGATCCTAATCTACCTATCAAAAAGCTCATCTATACCATTGTCTGCTAGGACACCTTTCATTTCGAGTTGTATAAATGATCTTCTCTTGTTTAAGAATTTAAGTGTGGAGAGTCTCCATTGTGAGGTGTGTGAGCTTGTTAAACACAAGTGTGTACCTTTCCCTATTATCGATAAAATGAGTCCTTCCCCTTTTTTCCTTGTTCATACTGATGTTTGGGGTCCCTTCTTTCCTTGTTCATACTGACTTGACTCACCTGACCTTTGCTACGGGACAATTGATGTCATTTACAACAATCTTTCCCTCAGCAATTGTCTCGCTGGGAATCGAACTTATGATCTTGACTCTAATAGTCAAGCTATAAACATTTTTACTTATAAGCATAGCAGCTCAAGCACCATAATTCAAATTTGACATGATCCACCTGACTTCCATCATAGAATTGATGTTACCTTCAACACTCACCAAAAAGCCCTTGGGTTTATTACAGGCCATTCTGCCTCCAACTTGCCCTTAGGTGGATTTAGCTTTGGATTTCATCATTGGCCTTCCCCTTTCTTTCAGCTATATTGTGGTTTTTGTTGTGATTTGACTGTTTTACCGAAGATGTTCTATTTGGCCTTCTACCTACACATTTTTAACGTCATCAAACTGCTCAACTCTTTCTTGATATGGTGTTTAAGCTTAATGGTTTTGCTAAAAGCCTCATTTGCTAGTAGCTTTTCAAATCAATGGTACTGAGCATGGCATTAGCACCGCTTGTCACCTTGAGTGATGGTCAAACTGAAGTTTTCAATCACAGTCATCTTTGTGTTTGTTTCATGTTAGCCCTCTTCATGGACTAAGCTCCTAAGCCTTGTGAAATGGTGTTAAAACACCACGTCTCATTTTGCCATGGTCTTGACCACTTACCAGGCAATTAAGGCAAGCCCCCTCTACTATTTCTCATAATTTGGTGGGATTATCCTCTTTTTAAGGCTGTTGATTTGTTGATCTTTTGTGAAGAATTACATGCTCCCTTCTTATTAAGGCCCAACAATCGATGAAGACCGCACATTGCCTCCATGTTGAGTATAAGTTGTGGGTTTGGGTCTATCTTAAGCTATGCCCCTATTGTCAGTTGTTTGCGTCTGGTTCTCGCTACAAAAGCTAGGGAAAGGATATTATGGTCCCTTTTGAAATTATAGAGCCTGTTGAATTGATTGCTTATCGGTTGATCCCAAATCTTGAATCCTAAACCTTGTATTTTGTTGCTCATTAAAACCATATCATGAGTCAGTTCTCTTCTCAAGAAATTCCTACTCTGTTTTCAGAGGACCGCTTACTTGTCCAGCCTTTATCCAAGCTAGATAATAAATGGGACACAAGTTCTACTCCTTACTGTCACGTGGTTCTTGTCCAATGGTGGGACTTCCTTCGGACGCCTCTTGAGAAGATTGAATTTCTCTGAATACTACCTACCAGCAAAGGGTGCTTTTCCAAGGGCTGAGAGATTATATTCGCCTCTTGGGATGATTGGATTTCTTTGAGTACTACCTACCATCTAGAGCGAAGGTGCTTTTTTCCAAGGGCTGAGAGATTATATTCGCCTCTTCAGACGATTGTATTTCTTTGAATACTACCTACCATCTTGAGCAAAAGGTGCTTTTCCAAGGGCTGAGAGATTATATTAACTGTAGCCAATTAAAACCAAGCCTATGATTGATGGAGGCACAAGGCCAAAACGTAGCACCAGAAGACATTCAGGATGGGATGACTTTGTGCCCTGATGGTCCCTTAATCTAGCATAGATCCATGAGTTGTCAATCCTTTAGTGGATTTGTCATTGAAGTTGTTATTATGATTCCTTTAATTTTTCTGTTATGAATTCTGTTATCTTTCCATTATATATTACAGTGTGATGAAGCTATGAAAAGATAAGAAAAAGTATTATTCAGAATCCACTTCTCTTTATTCTCCCTGGAGGCAACATTCATAGCCTTCAATGTAGAGAAATAATATCTACACCCATAAAAAGTTTCAACATTGATCATAATTAAAAAATAATTTCATGGATTAAAAGCGAAATCTAGTATATTTGCTGGGATGAAAAATGCATTTAATTTTTTATTTTACTTAAAATGCCTAAATTCAACTTATATTAGAATTAAAGATGAAATGCTATCAGATCAGTATGTAATTAACGAGTATACTTAATTGTGCTAAAAATTCTTCCTTTTGAATTACCTATCATGAAAATGGTAGACGAGTGGAAATAAATCATTATTCAATGCTTGTGATACTAAATGTTTGTTTTGTCTGATCAACGACCTCCAGGTACCGCCTCACATTGTCCCTGGTGATGTCATAGTTGTTAATACAGAGGATGACTCCTACATAGAAAGGTTAGTTGGTGTAATCTGCTTCGAAGAAAGATACTAAAATTAGTGAAACATTTTTTCATTCAAACAGAGCTGTCTGATCAACTCTCTTGTATTGATGTCTTGACTGTTTTTACATTTTTCGTCCCTTTCTTGGGACCATTATTATCTTATTTGTACTTCATCCCTCCGTATCTCGCTTTGTCAAGTAAAATTATAGTAGTTTGTAATGAATGACATTCTTTAGGTAGCTAGATTCTTTTTAACTGCTATTCTACTTGGAACCATTACTATCATTTGTGTAAGCCTGGATCAAATTGATTTTTATTATTAATAATAAATATTACCTCTTTACTTGTATAATCTCTTCATTTTCAGGGCCAAGTCATAGTCTGACTCCAGCCAGGATTTGAGCAGACATCCAATATTTAATTGTCACGGCTTCTGAAGCAGAATGGCCTTTTTATTCAGCCTCCTAGCCGTACCCTCCTCTCTTTCACTTCATAATAGCATTTTTTTTTTTTTTTCCGTTTAATTGATGCCTTTTCTGTATCTCCCAGCAGTGAGTTTGGATGTTTTTGTGTTTCCAGGACTAGTTTCTGCATAACGAAAGCAAGACAAGGTAATCTTGATTGTTGAAATTTTAGATGAGGAAAACTTTGGACCGTTGTGAATTACATTTAATACGTCCATTGGTGGGAGGTATACGAAGGAGCGAATTACCATGTATGATAGTTTACGTTTAAGTCAAATTAAAAAGCATGTTATAATTATTCAATATGAAATCATACATTAAAAAAAATACTAAGTTTATTTAATTAATGAGATAAAAATAAATGGAAATAAGAAATTCAAGTTTCATGTATAAACGTACTTTGTTTTCAATAATAACATATATTAAAGTATTATGGTTGCAAATTCTGCTGAGATATTGGTTAAGAATTTTTTTTTTCTTTTTGCAAGTATGAAAGATATGTGAAAAGAAGGATAAGAACTTAAAGTTTTGCAAGTACATGTTTTTCAGTAATGATATATATTAAAAAAGTAGCCGAACTAGCATTATGGTTGCAAATTCTACTAAGATTGTTTGTACGACAATTTTTTTACAATGTTAAGTGAAAGGAAATTACAAGTATTAATTTATCGGTTTAGTTGTCGTGGGAGAAATTAATATAAAACTGAATACCATTGATTTTATTTAAATTTGGTTTTATAAAATAAAAATTAGATTATTTCAAAATTTAATTTTTTGGATTCATGTAAGTAAGCTTTAAAAAAGAGTAGTGCACTACTTAATTAAATCATTACTATATTTAGAACTTCCATCTTAGAGTTATTATTAATATTTAAAAAATAAAGATAGAGAAAACTTTCATTCCTCTAACAAGTTCAATTATTTTGGCGGTGAAGTGATAATATTTTTTATTGATGTAAAATATTTTATTTCTCGTTATTATTAATACTTTTATATTTAAATCTGTTTACTTTTTAAATTTAAATTTTTAGAAATATTTTATATGTGTGTGTAAAGTGATAATTTTTTTAATATTATAGTGATTATAATTTTCAAATTTATATTAATATTGATTTTTATTAACTATTACACAACTTTTCTTTTTCACTCTTCTTTCATCTCTTATATTAGTATTTATATATATATATATATATATATATATATATATATATATATATATATATATATTTAAAATATTTTATTGTAGATGCGTGGTGAGGAACATAAGAAAATACAATTTGTACAATCTATCCAGTGATATAGATATCATTTTTCTCATTCTTATTTAACATTTTTCTTATTTATTTTTTATATCCTCTCGACGTAACTTAGATGCAAATTTATGTGCGACAATATCTTTTAATCTATTATTTTAATATCTGTTATTTTTATTCATTATTAATTGGATTTGTTCCTAATGTTGAATCTTTGCTTGTTTTTCTCTTTTACTTTCCAAATAATCGCTCTCAATTCTAAAAACATTATAAAACCTATCAAATAATAAACCATTTACTAAAATATCTTATCATTCAGATTTTTGAATTACTTTATTAAGAATTAGTTTTATCAACAACATAAATCACTCTTATTTGGAAACAATCAAGTTACTTTGATTTTAAAATTCAAATGATCAAGCAACCACCTTGTGCTTTAAATTATATTTTTAAAGTGGACAACGACAACCTTATCATCCATTACCTCGACTTCAAAACTATTAACTTCTAATTATTTTACAGAAAAAACTGCAAAGCAGTTGTAACTTTTAAATTTATTATATTATTATATTAGTATACTTTTAAAAAATAAAAATAAAAGTAATATATTTTAAATTTGAATTTCAATAAATAATTTTTCATCTACCATTACATAATTACAAAGTAATTAAAAAGAGATTGGTTAAAAGTTTTAAATTTATTATATTAATATTCAACTCGTTACATATAATTTTTTTTCTCTTTTGTAAATTTTCACACTTTTTTTAAGTATAGTAATTTTTTTATTTATTATTATATTATTATATGTAAATAATATATATTTTGAATATGGTCATTAGTATTATATTATTATATGTAAATATAGTAATATATTTTGTTTCGATGTAATATGGTCATTAGTTTGAAATAAATGTTCGAATCAATTTGAAATGAATGACATAGACAAAATGAACATGATTTTGAGAATTGAAATAAAGAAGGATTAAGTTGAAAAAAAAAATTTCTACGTTAAATGAAGTATATCTAAAAGGTATTGAGAAGTTTTTGGATAAATTTATGAGAACACCTTTAACAATGTTTGTGTACCCTTTTAAGCTTAATATGACTCAAATTGATGAAAAAAAATAAATGTGTTATGTTCCTTATGTGAGCACAATCACTACAATAAAAAAAAATAACTGAAGTTATATTTGACATTTTTGACGGTTTTAACATTCGTTAAATGTATTATTCATAGTTTGATTTTTTTTAGAAGATCCAGCGTTACTAATACCTTGGTTACTATCAGCAATTTTGTAAACCCTCACTACTATCCGTAGTTTTACTTACAAATCTTCACTATTGTCAACGATTTTACAAACTCTCCTATTGCTAGTGATTTTACAAACCACCACTCCTGCTAGTGATTTCAAAACTGTTACTTTGATCTGTTTCGGTTTTTAAATGCATTTTTTTAATATACATTAATAAAAAAAATTGAAAAATTTTATAAAAGACAAATATTTTAGAATATTTGTATTTATAATTAAATGTAATATTTATAAAAGGAGCAAAATAAAGTTTTCAAATTCAAGGTAAGATATTAAAAAAAAAGTTTGTAAAACTAGAGAAATAGTACACTATCATTTGTTTTTAATCATACAATTATATATTATTAAAAACAAAATAACATCATAATTCTTCATCTCGATTATTTGTTTCTTCATTAAATCATTTTCTTGATAAAAACTATATTAATTTAATTAATATTTAAATGCTATAGCTGATGTTTGAAACTGAAATATATTGCATGCCCCTTCCATGTCCTTTTTGTTCAAAGTTGCAGGTGTCACTGTATACTCCATTGTTACTCTATCAGGCACTACAACCTCAAAACCCTGAATAAAAAATAACTGAAATTAAAAAAATATCCAAATCTCTATATCTTGTCAAGTGTCACCCCAATTCAACATTGTCTTTTTTAACCATTTTAGAAAAAAGTGTCACCCCAATTCAACATTGTCTTTTTTAACCATTTTAGAAAAAAGTGAAAAACAACTACTACATACTTGTCAATCAAGTCCTTGTTCATAAATAAGAAAATGAAAAAATTGCAAAAACCAACAAAAGGTTGCGTGTGCTGGCACATAAATACAAAATTCATTATGAACATATTGACAGATACCATTCAGATTTTTAGCAACAGTGGTAAGTGGTAACTTCGTAGTGCCACAAACATAATAGTCTAATATTAATCATGAGGTCTAATTATACTTTGTATGCACAAAGAGAGATTATTCTTCATACAGGAAAATGTGCTAATGAAACTAAATAGCACACACATTAAGGCCATATAAAACATTTTTGAAGTGCATGTTGTAATATAGCAAAATCTCCTCATAGTACATGCTCTGCATTGCAAAGAAAACATTAAGATCTTGTACTCTATTACAGAAATATGGGATAAAAATTCCCATCGTCTGAGGTTTTTGTGTTCCAGCTGCCATTATATCAAACCAATACTAAAATACTCATTCATTTGAACCGACAACTAGAGATTAAATATTGTGTTGACTAATGTTTAAGGATCTAAAGTAATTTTTGACACGGGAAATAGATAATGGGTTTACTAAGGAAACTGGATTTTCATGAATCATGAGAGAGAAACACTGCCGCAATGCTTTTGTTTTAGTATATTAGAAATGTTGTCGGCACTTGCTCAAATAAAGTTAAGAAACAAGTAAACAATACAAATAAATTATGTGTTCGAAAACAAATTAGAAGATAAAAGAATAACAGCATCAAAAACATATTATTGTTTGGATTTGTTGAACGGTTGTATAAAATGTTGAAGTTTTGAATCTATCATATTGCTATTTCAAAGGTAAAAAAATCATATTTAATGTATGTATCATGTAGTTGCATTTATATACTGACCCCAAGATTCCATCGGGTGATTGTCTGTAGAAAACAGAGGCACCAGGTGGAAAATTCACATTCTTGAAGGCTTCTGCAAATTGTTCAATGGCTGTAGCTTAGCTTCAGCATCACCATATGTCCCAACAGACTTTAAGTGTGTCACGCAGTCTTCTTTGAGTATTATGGCCCACTCAATGGCAGAATCTTCGACTCTCTTGGAACCATTTTACTTACATGATTTGACTCAATGTATCCATGTATATATATAAATAGTACTATTATATATAATAGTAACAAGCATGCTTTTGTTGACCTTTTTTTGTCCATAATTTCTTATCACTTTATTTTCAAAAGATTAATTAAAATATCATCAATTATCATCTCTTTCAACACTGTTCGTATATGTATTCAATTATATATATGCGATAAATAAACAAGAGAAAAGTAATTTTATGTTTATCATAGTTTTTAGAATATTAATTAATCTACGTAAACTCTATAACAAAATATTAAATATCGCACCAAAATTCCAATTTTAATTAGAGAAAGAGTAAACAGAAAAAAGAAAAAAATAGAGAGAGTTTGGTCTTAACCTGAAATGATATTTCTATAGAAGTCGAGAATGTTGTTCAACTCTTCTGAAGGCTTACCCTTCCACTTAGCGACGAGTGATGCCACCGCTCTATCCTCCAAGTTATGAATCCAAAAGAGCAAAAATATGTTTCTCATAATATTAATAACAGTTAGAACTAGGCAGAAGTAGTCATTGTTACATACACGATGGAATTGCTAGAAAATTTGATGAAGTCAACAACATGATAGAATTCTAGATCATAGCTTGAATGGATCACTTGAAGACTTTATGAAGTCTAGTAGGGTTTGGTCTAGAACTTAGGTTGTGTGTGTAAGTGTGCTCTTTCGATTTAAAATCTTTGTTGCATGATTCATTCACTTAAGAAGAGCTCATAAAATTCGCAAATAAAATTCTTTAAAAAGGATTTTCAGAATTAAAATCAGAAATTCATGATTTTCATTATTAAACTTACTGGTTTGAAAAACAATCGATTGAATAATTAAAAAAATTGAATTTTTAGATTGTTGTCTATATAAGATTGGCGTGCATTTTAAAACAAATACGAAAAACATTCTGAGTGAAAAAGTTTTGTGATTTTCCAAGTGAGAAACAACTCCCTTACTGTGAGAACAGAGATTGATACTGATTTTCATATTTCTAAATCATCAAGAATTCGAATCTTGAAGCTCTATCATAAGTGAAGCTAAGTGCAAACTGATTCTGAATCAAAGCTAAGTCTTCTATATTGATTATCTAATACTTTTGTAATCTGTTGAGTATAGAAGTACTCTGTGTATTGAAATCTGAGTGGTTGTGAATCACAGAATGTGTTGTAATTCTGTGAGTGCAGTGGATTCTATATTGTGTTCAACTTGCTAAAGAGTTCAGTAGGTTGGTTTTTGACAGATAAAGTGGTGTCTGGATTGTGTTTGTAACTTGCTGAAGGGTTCAGTAGGTTGATTACGGCTGAGAGCTGAGAGCAGGGTGTTCTTGCTGATTGCAAGTATTTGTATTGTTGTAAACTGATCTTTGTGATCTTGATTAGTGGAAATCTTTGCTAATTGGCAAAGGACTGGATATAGCCCTTGAGGAAGGGTGAACCAGACTAAAATCTTGTGTTCTTGTTCTTTCTTGCTTTCTTCTTGAACACTTTTTGCTTTCTTCTTGAACACTTCTTGCTATCATTCTTGTTTGCAAAATTAACTTCTCAATACACTTTATTTGCTGCCGATTTTAATATGGTGATATTCTTTAATTTGTTAACTCCTCTAAAAACACTGATTTGTTTGTATTTCAATTTACTGAATTTACTAATCATCAATTTGATTTTTCAAAAAAACAATTTTCTTGAAATCCTTATTACTTCAATTTATAAACATCAAATCTGATTTGTTTTGTTTAATAATTGATTCTTTATCCTTATCTGAAATATTTCTTTAATTGAATTCTTAATTGTTTTCAACAATTGTCTTTCTAGATTTAATTAAACAGATTTCTAGGTTTAGAGAACTAATATTTGTCTTCAGTTTATTGTTTTTTGTTGATTGTTCTTGTTTTTGTAATAAATTAAACCTTTGTTGTACACTTCTTAATATCATCTTTGAATTATTTCATTAAAGAATTTTCATTCCTCATCTTATAAAGGTATATTTGCGAAAAATTTTCAAGAGTTCAATTCACCCTTCTTTTCAAAACTTGTTTTACAATTTTAAGAGAATATACTTCATTAGGATTGTCTAAAATATTCCTTTACAATAAAAAATGGGTGGTATGAAATATCAAGTAGCTTATAGTAGTTGGTTTTCTATTTGAAATGATTAATTGTTATTAATAAAATGGGAAAACAAAAAAATCAATGACCTTATATAATAACCTGAAAATTTTACATGTGACTATTTTTTCCAGTTCAGTTATTTTACCAAACATACAGGAGTTTCAATCAAGGCTTTTCTACCTAAAAAAGATCTACCACCACTCCAAATACCATCCGACCCAAACATAATAATAAGCTAAGGATAATTGCATAATTGAATCTGAAATCAGTTATGAATCCCAAATGGTGGCAGTTTAGCTGGCCTAAAGTTCAGCATGGTGGCCACAGGAAGTGGCGTTACAGAAACAGAGACAGGTGCTTTCACTTTATTCTTCCATTTCAACTTCAAAATTTAGTAACAAGGCTGATTTAACCCCCTCAACAAACTGTTTTCCAATCTAGACCATGAAGCAGAGAATAAAATCAAAACATGTAGCAAAAGAATAGAAGGCCATGTTTACCAATCTGCGTTTTATCTTCAATTACCATTGAACCAAATCACAAGAATGGCCAACAAAAGTTAGTTTCGTAGCTATTAAAAATGAAAACACAGAAATTGTTAGATGCACTAATACTCCCAATTGCATTTAAAGAAACCAGAACAAATGCAAGCAAAAGATCTTGAGAGAGTGTGAACGCATATTGCAGGTAGACAGTCATTGGCACTATGCCTTATTCTTGGAGATCTAGAATGCACATATTGGACTGACTAGCATCAATGTTTACAGAAACCCAAAAGCAAGAGCTTTTCACCTTTTACTTGATTTGAAATATCACAAATAAAAAAGGAAAGCGATATTAAATATACAAGGGAAGGCACAATACTTGTAACTGCATCATGATAGAACAAGAAAAAGAGGGCAAAATGAAGTACATATTCAATTACCGAATCATTAGCCCATAATAGATCTGCTTCAACTCCAGCAAAGAGGGTATATCTGCAGGGGCTCTTCAACAACATACGAGATTAGTGACTTAAGATACAAGACTGAGTGACTAACATACCTCAACTTCATTATAGAGTTTCTTCTCCCAAAGTAAGAGCTTATGCTGTGTTGACGAAGATTGCGTGCTCCACCATTTAGATCAACATCAAGACCCGTGTCAAAGGCAGATACAACATTTTTAGAACAACTTGCAACATCCAAACCCTAAATCGTATACTTGTAAATTGAAAAAAGTTGGAACAATAATAGTTAATAAACATGAACATGTGATAGAATAAAGAGAAATAGGCAGAGCAAAAATCATCCAAACTCACCTTGATAGGTAGCATGCTTTCGGTTGTGAAATAGTTAAAATAACATTGAGAGAGAAACGTAAAATATTAAAACGTAATTAGAAAAAATAAAACGCGGATACTTAAATGCGGTTTTTACGGCTGAAACTTACTTGAGGTTTGATAAACTTCTGTTACTTGTATATCTTTCTAGAGCTTATTATAACTTCAGTGAATGAATAAATTTCCGTTGAAATTATAATTTTTTTTACAGTGAATGGTAAGTCTAACGTGTGTCATAGTGTGTATTAGACTAGATTTTGCATAAATATGTGAGCAAACATGGAAAGAGCACTGAGAATCAGTAAAAAAGAATCCTTAGATACCTTAAGGATAGTAAAGACATTGAAATTATCTTCTAAGAATAATTCATAATGTAATGTAATAAGTTTCTCAAACTTAGACTTTACCATAAACTCAAATGTTAAACCAATTCATTATTGGTTATGTTACTACTCTAGGCAGACTCTCTAATTAGTTAAAAAGTTACACTCCAACCAATAATGGTGTTATTGATAATGGAGGTGGTATATATTTGTGAAGGTGGAAAAGGAATGTATATTATTTATGATTTTGATGGATGATATGGGGTTTGCATAAAGGAAGACAATAATTTTTTGCGACAATCTGAGTGACATATGTTTAGCCAAGGATCATATGCAATATGGTTAGAAAAATCATATCAACATCAAATGTCGCTTTTTTTATATTAAGGACAAAGAGTTGAGGCGAAGAAGATTAATACTAGACAGAGCTCATACATTGTATCAATTTGTTAAATACTATGGTTATAATTATAGTGGGAAGCAAATGCAGTCTAAGGTGGAGTTTGTAGGATCTTATGTACTAAACTACTTTTGACTATGAAAGTGTATATTCAATAAATTATATTGTCTAATGGAGCATGTTGCTTATCAACAAGCTTTATTAGTTAGACTATCTAGCAAAGTTTATTCTTATACTAGTAATAATTTGTATACATAATGAGTTTTGTTTAGTTTATTAGAAACTCATGGTGCTTCTAAAAAAATCTTCACAATCTTATAACTTTATTAATAGATGACTTTTGCATGACATAATAAATGAGATGTTTCACTTTTGCTTTTTTTTTTTTTTTTATTGTTTGTTTATTTGTCTTCATAATATGTAATTTTCAACTAGTGTCGCACTTTTTTATTATTTGTGGGTTAGCATATTTGCACAATAATTATATCTATTATCATCTAAAACCTCTAACATAGGGTAACTTAATGTTTTATACCACTATACCATTTGGCTCTTAATACCACAATAAGAATGTGTTTTTGTAGAATATTGGGCTTTATAGAGATAAGGGGCCTTAAATGAATAATTGGTATAAAGTGTATAATGAACATGTTGTGGACTTAATATGTGACAAACAATGGTGTTTAAATAGTACTATGAATGTGCTAGGTGATAGTACTATAAACTGACAAGTGGAAGGTAGTGTAAATGAGCTAGTTTAAGGTAAGGTTCATGGTCCAGATGTGGATGATTCAAATGTCCAAGTAAAGGTAGTGGTAATGTGCTAGGTGATAGGTACTATAAATTGGCAAGTGGAAGCTGGTATAATGAGTTAGTTTAAGGTGTTCATGGTCCAAACGTGGATGATTCAAATGTCCAAGTAAAGGTAGTGGTAATGGTCCAAGTGAGAATAGTGTTAATGGTCTAGGTAATGTTGGTATGAATGGACCATATTAAGGTAGTTTAAATAGACCATTTGCGCATGTTGTAAACAATGAAGATGTTATAAATTTTGGGTCAGTTGTCAATAATGTCATTTATTCAGCTAGTGATGCAATACCCATAAATTTGTTGTACAAGTTAAGGATTTAGTTTTTGGTCATGTGGATGATGAAGTGAGTACTAATAAAACAAGAAAATAAAAAGGATTAAACAGACATATCTCAACCCCTTCATCGCATGAACCTAATTTTGGAGAAGATTTGTAATCATTCAGTGATGAAGACATCATCAGTAACAATAAACGTGTGATAAACTGAGACTTGTAAGACCCAAAGTATGAGTATGAAGAGTTAGGAAATTGGGTAGGAAGTGACGAAGATTCACTTTTAAAATGTTAAAGGACATGATACATTATAAGTCATAGGTGAGTAAATTTTTTGTTGACAGGGAACAATTTAATGTAATTATTTATGTTGCTCACTCTAAAATAAATTCGAAGATTATAAAAGATGACAAAAGGAGAGCAAGAGTGAAGTATAAAGGGAATCAATGACATTGTAAATAGAATGCATATTAGGAGTAACTAGTTTCATAAAGGTCTTTGCAATTGTAAAAGTTGACAACATTTATCCTTGGAATAGAGAATTCAATATTGACTTACTCAATACCAAATGGTTGAGTAGCAATGGTGAATATTATTAGAGAGAAAATTAATTGACATTTGTAAAAAGGCTTTAAGAAAATGGAATGTGGGTATAATTAAGTGTAAGACTCATAAGCTAAGGTAGACTACAAATATTTAGATTGAAAGTTAATTCAAAATGGAAGTATAAAACAATTTTGTATTATACACGTGGATCATTAAGATTAAACTAGTAAGTGTTTCCACCTAACATGCGGACGACTTGGGTTCGATCTGAGACAATGATAACAACTTTGATCAATGTTGCTTCAACCAAATATAAGTGTTCAAGCAATAGACTATCTAATAGATCATCCTGCAAAAAAAAAAGATTAATAAACATTAAGTATAGTTAGGGTAGTTAACCTCAAGTCATCTCCCAAGGATTTCAATTATAAATTCAACAACATACACAAACAATAAAAGTTAGTGATAATAATAAATTTGATTGTTGTCATTCCTCAACTAAATTAAAATAGCTTAAATGTAGATAATCTAACACAGTATGAGGCAGTCTAATAGAAACAAGATGATAATATAAATAGGCTTAGTTGAACAAGTTGTCTCCCAACAAAATCCAACTGTAAATTCAGATAAATAGAGTTAGAAACTTACAATCAATAAAACTAGTAAAAATAAATGGTAAAGTAAATGAAGGGTTTGTGATTGTTGTGGGAAAAAAATATAATAGACAATAGAAATGCTAGTTGAATCTTAAGTTCCTTCATCAATGAATTTTTCATAAGTTGACATATATCTTATTCATTCAATCTCCACGTAGGATCTAATTAACCAAACATGCATAAGTCATTTCAATAGAATATAATTAATGAAATATGCATTCACTAAGTCATTCAATACATCACTCCTTTCCATGTGTCTACTTTTAAAAATTTTAGTCTTTTACCTCTTTAATTAAGCACACAAAATATTGCTTAGAATAATTCAAACTAAAAAAGAATTCTAGTTAAAGAACCATCCACATGTGTTCAGAAACAATCCCAATAATAAAAATTAAAACTCAAAAATACTATATTATCTAGCGCAACCTGTTACAAATATTAAAGAACAAAACTTTAATTGCACAAAACCTAAAAATTCATTGCAAAATCACAAGAGAATCAACCCAAGAGTTTCCATATGGAGATAAAACGGAAAATTTATAAAAAATAAAATATGAAAAACACTAATACTCTGTTCATGAACGTGTTTTGGTATGGAGCTCGATTATTTCTCTTTGAAGCTTGTATGTATTTATCAATCTCTTTTCTTTATGGATTTTGAAATTATACTATGTCTCAGATATTGTTTGCTTTTATTTCTTAGTTTCAACTTTCTAGAGTTCTCAGTTTTGCTTTCCTATTTTGCTGCATATTATCTTGCTAATATATTTTTTCAATTTTGTTTCAGATTTTTATTTTGGCTTATCTTTCATGTAATTTATTTCCAATCTTATTTGAGGTATGTGTTTTAGATTTCTTTTTAATTAGATCTTAGCACTATTGAATCAGTAGTTAAAGATATTATAGAATATTTGAAAGATATTTGATGTAATAACAACCATCCTAAACTCTAAACTATTTTACTCGATTCATAAAATGAAACTTTGAAACTCAGGATCTAAAAAGTAAAAATTAACTACCATAAGATTTTTTTCTTCAAAAAAATATGAATAGAAATAAGAAATTTAAAATTGAAACTTATAATTTTTATTTATTTCATTTGTATTTTTCATAATTGTTTACTACTTTGTTTAATTTTTTTTTGGGATTAAAACAATGAGTTACATTTAAGAATTTACTTCTAATGCTCATTTCTTTATGTATCATAGCATTCTATATGCAAAAATTTTAGACCTTAACATGAATGTTTCCAACAAAATGGTGCCTTTTAATTTCATAGGTGCTAAACCAACTTGAATGAAATCCAATTAAATAATACTTGCATTACATAACTACAAAGATTAACTCTATCCATACTCCGCAATATAAAAAAGTAATTGCTTCATGCACCATACAAATTGTTTTGAACACTTAACAGATTCTTGATATATCAACAATATTTTTATTAATTTTATTTTAAAATTTATTTATTAAATATTTTTTTTCCCATATACAGTTGAGAAAAAACTCTTAATTTTCTCTTCTTCTCTATAATATATTAAAAATATATTAAAAAATGTTCGTATTTTTTTAATAAATATTGAATTTGTTATCACAAAATTAAATATTTAAAAACAATAAAAAACTAATTATTTAAAAACAATATGTTTTATTGAATTTTTAAAATTAATAGTATAAGTTATAAATATCTTAACGGCAAAATATTTCTTTTTAACAAAATAATAAAAAATAAAATAAATAATTGTCCATATTTGTTGTAAAAAAAATAATTACCAACATCATTTATTTATATATATATATATATATATATATATATATATATATATATATATATATATATATATAAACGACAAATTTACTTGAAGTATAAATAAACATGCATTTAAAGAAAATTAATCGAAATATTTTGTGAATGTGATAGTATATATATATATATATATATAGATAAAGAATAATATTTATAATATCTTTATTTATAGGAGGATAAAATAAATATATTAGATATTCTATTATATATTATAGAAAAAAGAGATTTTATACTAAGAAAAATTATATAATAAATAAAAGTGTATTATACTGTTAAAAGATGTTAGTTATTTAAAAGTGTAAATAAATTGGTAAGAGAAAAAATATTTATAAAAGTAAAATATGACATAAAAAAGAGTACACTCAAATATATACAAAGTTATAAATTATTATAAATAAATTAACATATATCGATCACAGAAATACAAATTATTTTATGTATATATAAGCTAATATTACTTATAAATTAGGATGGTATTGGGTATAATTAAAAATCAGTTTTTTTTACAACTGTTTGAAGAATGATTTCTTATACATGATATTTTTAATAGTGGATTTCATTGGTTATTAAATTATAACTTTCCCTTGCGAAAGAAAAACTTAGTGGAATCAGCGGTGCAATCTGAATCAGATTCGGAAATTTCAAGCGGAATGGGGTGTTATTTTGGTTGGTTTGTGCAGGGGCAGAAGCACGTAAATGATTCATAAACCCTCGTCCTATTTTTATGAGGTCGGAGTCTGTGCCAAACATAAACAGATTCGCCGTATCTCATTTGCAGCCAAACCCTAATTCAATTCACCGAAGCCTTCATAACAATATTCCAGTTATGTGGACAAATATTTTCAAAGTCGTAAGTTTTTTACTTCTCACTTTTGTTAATATGATTTTTTTTCTTTTACCTTTACCGATAAGCTGATTTTGTTCTTTGTGCCGTGTTTAAGCACTAAAAGTGATCCAAAACTCAACTTATCTATAGGGCCTTATTTTCCTTTGATCACCATTAGTAAAATAAGATGAAAAGGCCCTTTTGAATGCTAGGCTAGCTAATTTTTTGTGTGTGTTTAGTTTCTCAATTTTATCAATCAGTGGCATGGACGAATGTCTACCTCAGGTTTAGCACCTTTTCCATAAAATAACCAAGTTAAAACTTGTTGCTTTTGTGGGAGAGATGTCAAATAATAATAAAGGAACCTGTTGGTCTAATCAGAGATCTCAAGGTCAAATCTTTAATTTCCAAGAATAACATCAAGATTATAATTGGGAACTAAGGATATAAATCAAGATGTGGTTTGGTTAACTTTTACCTTAAAATAATATATCCCTAGCTGCTTCACTTCTGTTATGAATTGCTTGTATGTCTTCTTATGTGTGTATATATTGTTGGAAAATTGTACAGGGGAGTCTGCATCAGATATCATGGTTCCAGTTTCTTCCCCATGAACCGGACCTAAACCCTCTACCTGACAAAAGGTTAGTTTGAATGCATTTTCTTTCGTTTTGGCTCCTTGGTTTAATAATATCGAGGCTGCCTGGTTTAATAATGTCGAGGCTGCCTTCGAACAGTGTAAAAGTGGACCAAAAGGATGCTGCAAATTTACTGGTGCTTTCATCACATCTGCAACTGCAGAAGGAGGGATTTCTCAGCACATGGACCAATTCCTTTGTTGGACCTTGGGATCCATCCCAGGGCTTGCATAATCCAGGTAGTATGTTTTATAAACATTTTCACACTTTCCAAGAACTTGATCCTGAGAGATAGAAATTATAGGATTGACATAGAATTCCATTTAAAACAGAAAAAACAAACATGCTAGTAGACTGTTTACTTAGTGTTTTTGTTCTTGTGATCATTTGCAATTATGTGCTTTTTTACAAGAGGGAAAGGATGGAAATGGTTACCCATTTTCTAGTTACCTAACATTTCCCTTGGAGTGGGAGAAAAAAAATAAGAACAAAAGAATAAAAGCAAAGACAATTTTCTCTTTATTGTTTTCATGTTATCTTTTGTCTTGTTATGTGTGACATATAACAAGAAAAAGAAATGTTGGAGTTTTGAGGGACAATAAAAAGAAAGGGTGAGAGTAACAAACATTAGAATGTTAAGATGAATGTATAGCCACACAAAAAAGGTTGGGATACAAAATGATTGTCTACAAACAAAGGGATATTGATGTAATACAAATTAAGGAAAAGGTGATAGAAAATTTGTCAAAGGTGGTGTGGACGTGTACAAAGAAAACCATAGGGAAGCACTAGTGAGAATAATAGATTTACATGGTTGTTATTTTTGTAGAAAGGAGAGAGGGACCAAGGAGATTGGCGAATTTTTTAAAAAGGGGTCTTATGGTAAATAACATCTTTGAAGATTTGGTCTTTAATCAAGCTTGATGGTGTCATGTGATGCCCTTAGCCTACCTTATTTAGTGTGACAAGGCATTGTTGTTGTTGTTGATGTTTTATGTTTCAATATAGAGAAAAAATGAGAAGAAAATATGCAATCGTGTTAAATACTTAACTGACATTTAAGCCTTACAATGTAACAAACAAATATAAATGAAATAAGGATATACTTGTCATTTGCCTCTTCGGTCTCTGTTTTCTTTCCTATTATGAGGTGAAAATAATTAACATGAGATCAACCCTTATTTTTTCTTTGTTTTATGCTTTTGAGCTTTCCAAACATTCAACTTTTTAATTCTTCCAAATGTTGTGAAATTTCTTCGTTCTATATTCAACAATCAGACGAAAAGATTAAGCTGTGGCTTTTTCTTCCGGGGCGTCACTCATCAGTAGTTGAGACTGCTCAGCCAGCAGTATCCAGATTAAGAGGTATAATGTGTAACTGAACCCTTGTAGTGGTTATATACATTCCCTTCAAAGGTTACTGGATGGAGTTTTCCCACTTGTGTTTACTGATTATATCTTTACATTGGATTTTGTTTTTAGTTGTTGCTTCTGGGCTTTGGTTGGCTCCTGGTGATTCAGAAGAGGTTGCAGCTGCTCTCTCTCAGGCTTTGAGGAATCGTATAGAAAGGTTTTTTATTTCCTCTCAATACGTGAAAGTGAATTTAACATTGATCTCATATCTGCCATTTTATCTTATTGAATTTGGCAGGGCTTTGCTTGGGTTATATTACATGAGATTTGGAGATGTATTTTCAAAGTTTCATCAATTTCAAAGTGAAGAACTGTTCAGGTATGTTTTTGCTATATTTAGATTTGTTGTAATATAACCTAGTCCAGTCACTATCATCGATAGCTGTTATACCTGTATTTTGTTACAAACAATTAGTTTGCTAGCTTTTGTGTAATATATAAATAGAAATTTTTGTAATCAGAGTCTTTTACACTTCGTTAAGATTTTCTTCAGTTTGTCTCAAATATCTTTATCAATTTTCAAGATGGTATTAGAGCTTGGATAAGCCTGAAACCATGGTGAATGATCCTTGGAAACCTTCAACACCTTTGTTGACACCATCAGTTACTCATGTTTTGTTAACCTTGAAATTGCTAAATCCGAAATCCCACCAAAGCTGGTTGACTGAACAATGTAGTTTTTGTGTAACATGTGTAATCTAGCTTGTTAAATGCTTTCTGACCATGACCTTGCTATTGCATATTTCTGATACATCCAGAAGAGGACAACCTGCAATTGAGTTTGCCTTTGCTGCAACAGAGGAAGCCATCTTCATACATGTAATAGTGTCCTCAAAGTAAGATGGTGCTATTTCTCTTTTTGTCAATATTTTATCCAACGTTGGAATGCTTAGGTATTATTTTCCCTCCTTTGTATTAGGCATATCCGGATGCTTACCACGAGTGATTTGGAAAAAGTATTAAAACATTCGATGGAGTCTGCATGTAGACTTCCAGGTTGGCATGCTCTGTGCACATAAAATTGTTGGTTGAAAGTCATTTCTAAGGGTTACTAGCAATATCCAAACTTCATCTTCATTCTCTAGGTGGCTTTCCTTGGCACCATTTGATTTTATTTTTACATTTTTGTTGCAGTGATTGTTTCTCCTCATGGAATTCGTGGCAACTTGACTGGTTGTTCTCCAAGTGATCTTGTCAAGCAAAGCTATTTCAGGTCCCTTTCATACCCTTTTATATAGACATTTGATATATCAAGATATCACCCATGACGGAATTCCTTTTTTTTTTTTTTTCCTTTCTATTTTCTAATAGCAGTTCTACCAAATTTAGGGTGTCCAATGGAATTATAGGTCTACAATATAATGTTTCCCAGGGTGTTGGTTGCCAGCTGAGGGGGCAAAATTGTTATGTTGAAGTAAGTCTGGGCTTCCCTAGATCTGGAACAGACAACTCGTTGCAGCCAAACAAAACTAGTACCAGGAATTTACCCACACTTCATGTTGCTGAATCTCCTATTACGGGACGAAGTGATCACAAGGGATCAGCAGATCACATGTCAGATTATGAGAAAACACTTCTGTATCCAGCTGAGGCAGTGCTCGTGCCAGTTTTACAAACATCATTAGCAAGGTCTTCCTTGAGAAGGTATTTTTATCCGCAACTTATGCTTGTAAGTTATCTTACTTTATGTTCCCCATTTCTTTGATTAAGTGTAGCTGGTTTCCCTGCTTGATTTTTGCTGATACAATAATTCAATGTTTAATTTAAATAAAAAGTTCATTAGGCAGAGTGTAAGGAAATTTGAAAATAAGGGATCGTGCACATGAAAATGAAAGGAACATTAAAGCAAGAAAAAAACATGTGAGTGAGGAACAATCGCCCAATCCCTCTATATCTATTTGGAGAACCTCTTTGAAAAGACTGCATGCTTGATGTATGCACCAATTAGTACATTGTATTGAACAAGAGTAGTTAACAATTGCGGCTGGAGAAAAGTAGAGCGGAGTCCCTGCTCCCAAATTCTCATGTTGGTGTGGTTCACTATCATGGTATTTAGCAACAGTACTCTGTTTCCACTTGAATAGCAGTAGTGAGCATTGTGGTCCATATATGTATCCTCTATGTATGTAAACTCTGTTTTGAACCATTTTATCTGTTTCAAAGCGCTCCTTTGTTTCTTGTGAAGTACAATCATCTTTACTTGTTTTCATTTTACTCATCTATTTTTGCACATATTTTTACTCTATTAAGTGGTTCCACCTAAACTACAGTTAATGCTGTCACTTTAGCTGTAACAAATTTATTTTTGTCACTTGACAATGTGATGTGTGCCATATTTCAATTCGTAGAAAGGCCTGTGAATTGTCTTTTAATGTGAAACATACAGATTTTGGCTGCAGAATTGGATGGGACCATCTCTTCCTGGTTCCTCTTCCTTTATTCACTGGTTTGTGTTCTCTCTATTGCTCTTTGCATTTATGCCTGTTTTTTCCTGAGATGTTTCTTGATTCGTACATCTTTGATCATTATAAAGTTTAATTGTGATTCCTGTGCTACTTCGGTCTTGTACTGATGGCTGTCTAGCATACAGCAACTAGGCAGCCGGTTACATTTTAGAAAAAAAGTCATATTTCATGTTGTCTCTACAATTTTTGCTATTAGTACCTATCTTATTGTCTCTATAGTCCAAAGTTGTACTTCTATTCTTTTCTACTTTAATTTTTTTCTGAACAAAAACAAAATGTTGACAATAGGTTTTTTTGCATAAACCTTATCTCACTTCAATTCCTCTTCAAAACCTATTCCTTATAATTTATTGGTTAATTTCTTTAGCACATAAATATGTTTGAGTACAATTGTTCTGGTTTTAGTTAAAGCCTTAAATTTTTTTTCTGCCTTCTGCAGTGCTGGTAATGTTGATTGTTGTGAGGATCCTTGGACTGAAATCAATGGAGGCCGTACGCAAAATAGTTATGATAGTAGTAGCAATAGCAATAGTAGCAGTATTAGTAGCTTAAGTGCCAGCTCTAGTGATAGTGATTACAAGACTACGGGACCAAGTGAACTGGAGGCAGATGCTGATTCTTTAACATGTAGACAGTCTATGGTGTCTTCTGCTGATCAACTAGAAAGTGGTGGCCCCAAATTGGTATATGATTATTTATATTTGAAAATATAATTGAATTTTTTCACTCCAGAAGTTTATCAAGATGAGTAAAAGAAAATTACAAAGAACATAGAGGATATTTGTTCTTCCAAAAAAAAAAAAAGCAGCAACGAGAAGAAAACGAATTTAACAAAGCTTCCCAATCACTATTTATATATGTGGGGACCTCTTAAAAACCATAGAGGGGAAAATTGCTGAATCTTATCCCATATCATTTGCCAAGCCTATCAACCTCCTTAAACAGCACCCGTCAACCAAATGAATCAAATAATAGCATAAACTGCAGTGGCCCAAAAATTTAGTCCCACATCTGCCTAAACTATTAAAGCTAGTTACCAAAAATTCCCCCCATTGTTTTGCTTGGAATGAAAGCAGTTTTGATATTTTATTGGATTATGAAAAAGCAGGGTGGTGTATTATTTTGCTAAATGTAATATATTGTATGCATGACTCACTAATACTGGTCAGCGAAGTTACCATGCTCTTAGGTACCTGACATGATACATATGCACTCCCACATTTTAAATTCAAATGTAACGCCAGTTTTGCAGTACCCTTGCAACATTGTGATACACATGCTTCTCTCTTCATAACCTAACTTACTAAATTGTATGCACATGAAGAAGGCTAACTTAATACATTTATAAAATATTTAATAAAAAAATTTATTTTGCAGTAAGGAGTGTTTTTAATTTCATGTTTGCTTGATCCTATTATTTGTGCAACTGAGCATAATAGCTTCTTTTATTTCTCTGCAGGGCTCTAAGAGGTCTCGAACAGGGGTGACAGAGTCATTAAGTACAGCTGCAAACATTCCTGTGCAAGATACTTACATGTCTGATTTTGGTTCCATGGAAGTGAACAATTCAGCCATTACAGGAGTAGGAAATGAGCCAATTGGGTCTTACTGGGACTGGGATGATGATGATAGGGGCATGGAAATGGATATTCAAGCCCTTCTATCAGAATTTGGTGATTTTGGTGACTTCTTTGAAAACGATGTCTTGCCTTTTGGAGAGGTATCTGAATATTAATACTGCAATTTACAGAGGATTCCTGGTTTGATTTCCACTTTTTTCTGCTCTAGAATCCTTAGTTTTGTTATGAGCCATTAAGTTGTGACTTCCATTACTAAATAGGTGTATTACACATTTAATCACTTCAATTGTAAATTAGACATCCAAATAGATTATGTGCTATTCCGTTATAATTATGCATTTTGTTTGTTCTAGCAGTTTATATATTGTGTTGGATGTAATGGGCGCCCATATATTTTGTGTGATTCGTATCTATAAATATTCACCCCAATGTGTTCATTTTACACAAGGAGATTAATCCTATATCTCTTTTTCCTTATGTTAATATATTGGAACAGTATAAGTTTGATTCTTGTATGAATAAAAATACATAATTCTTAGTTTTACTATGAGCCTTTGACCCTTTTTGATTTGCATGCTTTACCACAATATGAACCTCCTCAAATATAAAGAGGGTTTGAAGATCCTTATTGCATTAATGAAGTTGTTTAGTTTGTTCTATCTTCTATCGTCTTTGTTTGGGAAAGTAAGGTGTTTTCTTAACTTGTTATGCCTTGTCTCGTCTTTTCTTACATGTGTCTGAGTCATGTTATGAATTTTATTTCATTTATATCTTGATTTTTTTTCAAATTAAAATTTTGATGTAAGATTTGTTTGATTGCATAGATTGTATATTTTCCAGTGTTTACTCATAATCTTTTTTTTTAACTCCTACTTCAAATTTTTATGCTCCCCCTCTTTATTTAATATTATTGTTCTTTTTCTTTTCTTCTTGGTCTTGTATACCAGTTTATGTGTGATCATTTTTCTGACAGCCCCCAGGAACAGCAGAATCTCAGGCACTTATGTTTTCTTCCCCGGATTATGGAGATGTCAACAGCAGTCCAGGTGGTGTGATAGACGTTCCAGATCAAATACTTTTGCCTGTTGGGTTTCCTTCCTTTGAGAGCTTTAATCCCCCTCCTTCAACATCTGTTGAGGAATGTCTTAAAAAAAGTCAAGATAACTTAAATAACTCTATGTCTATCGGTCCAACCAATCAAATGTTGTATACCAGGGAGTTTGATCATATAATGAAAGCTGAAGCAATGATGACATTTGCTCCTGAATTTGGTGCAGTTGAGACCCCTACCTGTGAGCTGTCCACAACATTATTCAGAAGTCCATATTTTCCAAAATGTCGTAAAGCAGAGAGTTCAAATTCAAGTTCAAACAATTATGTATATGGTGCAGCACCACCCTCTTCTCCTTGCACCGAAGGATCGGAGGGGAAGAATGGAATGTCTGTCAATACAAAAACAGGTTCTGGAAAACATGATTCTGGTACAAGTGTCCACTCAAAACATTACTATACATTTGTGGAAAGTAGGAAAGAAAAAAATGATAAAAATCCTGTAATATGTAATGATAATAACATTGCTAACTCTGAAGGGATACTGTCACTCTCAAAGATTGGTTCTAATGCTATTGTCAAGTCTTCCCTTAGGAAGACAGCTGAAGGCACACGTGAACCAGAGCATGTTCTTCTATCTGCAAAAACTTTGTTGGCAACTGATATTACATGTGCGATGTTGCAAGCTTCAGTGTGCAGATTACGTCATATTCTCTTATCTTCAGGTAACCTAATGCCTGTTGGTTACAGTAGGTCAACCGGGGTTTCATTTTTGAATCAGCTTCCTAGTGAACCAAGTACTACCACAGACAACATATCTGGCAAGTATGATGTGAAGAAGAAAGAAAATATACCAATTCGTATTGCAGGTGATATTGATGGAGGAATGCTTGATGGTCACCTGAATGCCCCTGTTGGTGTTTGGCGCACATTAGGAGCTTCAAAAGTTGTAAAACCTTCAAATTCACCTAACATGGAAGTTGGTCCTTCTTTTTCTCATACTTCTTTCAATGAAGAAGGTATTCTTTCTTATGGGCAAAGGAAACCGCTTCAGGAGCTCCTTGATGGGATTGCTTTGCTTGTCCAACAAGCTATTTCCTTTGTTGATCTGGCCTTGGATGCAGATTGTGGTGATGGTCCTTATGGTTTACTTGCAATGCAAGAACAGTGGAGGCGTGGATTCTGTTGTGGCCCTTCCATGGTTCATGCTGGCTGCGGGGGAACTCTTGCCTCTTCTCATTCGCTGGACATTGCTGGCTTGGACTTAGTGGATCCACTTTCTGCTGATGTAAGCTTTTACTCTTGTTAGTATTAGAGATAGAGCCTAAAATAAGTACTTGAGGGATGGAGTTAAGTATAAACCCACATTTGTGTATCATAGACTATCCTAAGTCCATTGAAGGGTTAGCCATCATATCATCCACGCACCAAGCCCAATAGGGTTGGGTGTGAGGGAGAGATTTGGGAAAATACCCCTATCTCTCCCAGTTAGAGATAAATCTTGAAAAAACCTAAGTGTGAGCAATTTTTACCTTATGTACCAGTTTACAGTTGAGTTTGACTTAAACTCACATTCTAAGAAGTGTAATATTTTGAAATGGTGTTTCTGGTAACTTTAAGGTTTTTACTGTAATATTTATAATAATAATAATAGGAATAATAGTTATTATATAAGAAAGATAATAAATAACTACTGTTATTTCAAGAGAACAATTAAAATATCACTACTTCCTTAAGATGCATAATACATGGACCTCAGCTAAACACACTAAGCTACTTGAAAAATAGTAATCATTAAATGCTCCTATTTCTAACGAGATGTGGTGTTGATCCTCTTATGAAATATATCATCTCAGTTTTCTTTTCTGTTTTTATATTGACTCCTTCACATAATAGTCTAGGTTTATAGAGCTTTTTTTTTTATATATATATATATATTTGTTGTAATGTCACGGGGTTGCTTATTTTAGAAATTTAGACTAATAATGGTCAATGGTGTTATTGATTGGTTTCTTCTCCATTTTGTATACTTATATTCCAGTGTTTTGAATTCTTAGGTTCATGCATCCACTGTCATCAGTTTGCTGCAGTCTGACATAAAAACTGCTTTGAAATCTGCCTTTTCCAATTTGGAAGGACCATTATCTATAACTGATTGGTGCAAAGGATGCAATCCATTGGTTGATACTGGAAGCATAATTGATGGAGTTTCTGTTGAATCGACCAATAATGAATGTAGAGATTCTTCAGAACCAATGAGTCCATCCCAGTCATCTGTTGGTGGATCCAGTATTAAGGGTAGAAGTTTGTGTGTATATTAGTGATGCGAGTTTTTTGTTCATGATGCTAATACAATTTGATTGCTAGTGCAGTTTCCAACATCATGGATGGTGCTAAGGGGGATGAGACTTCTCAAAGGAGATCTGGCCACGATTTATGTAGTACAGAGTCAGAGCAGCAAACATGTGCCCGGCTTAAACCTACACTCATTGCTCTTCCATTTCCTTCTATACTTGTAGGGTATGTACTCCTTTTGTCATTTGTGCTTAAAGAGAAGATAGTACATGATGGGGTTCAAGCCTTTTTATAGTGTTTGAGTGAATCTAATGGTTTAGATGATAACTAAGGGAGAATGACAAACTGAAAAGAGTTAGGCATGGATAATGATGGGTAGTGTTTGGATATGATATATTGTATCTATCCCAAAACCAGCATTTAATAAAAGGCCTTTTTCCTGCACTTATATTTGAACTGGTAGTGTTGATAGTATACATACAGCTTATGCCTTTTTCGTGCAATTCCATGTTTGAAATTGCGATTTTGACTGCATTGTACATAGGTATTATCGGGTGCCTAAGTCACATCTAGTAGTATGGATGCTTGGGGAAGTATTTTTGTGAGGGTGGGTTCTCCAAGTGCTTGGGTACTTATTAGCTAACTCTATCTTCCTCCCCTCTTCTCTCCGAACTAATCATGATGCCTAATTAAAATCCATCCCCTCCCTTTCGTTAAACCAAATAGACCCTTATACAAGGAAAATTAGGTTAAAATGATAAGGTTGCTGTCTTGTAACCTAGAGTTCTCACATTGAAGTCCTGTAAACAGCCTCTGTGCTCGCAGGACATAATGCTTCTTACATCTACCTCCCTTAGATCCCACCCTGGTGCACTGGGGGTTTTGTGTACCTATGATATATGAAACTCAACTAACTCATTGTTCTTTAAGGCTTGTTTTGTTTGTTTGGAAAAGGAACAAACTTTACTCAACTTTATATAAGCCATAGTGTATGTTGAATACAGTTTCATCACCTACTAGAGTGGTGCTACAGTGCGATTGCATAGTGGAATTTATCAAAGCCATGCATGATTGCAACTCCGTTTGCTATTGCAGCCACTGTCATTGTTGTGTGTGCAGTATGCATCCTACATCCTCTTGTCATCTCTGGCAGGTCTTTAGCCAATTTTTGAGTCAATATAATGGCAATTTTTGTATGTTTTATGTTTATTTTTATTCGACTCCATTTTGTAAACATGTATAATTGATATGTACCATATATTGTCAACTGTTATGTAATTTCTGCAATATACCGAGAATGCTATCCGCTATTTGATATAGCAGATTATATGTCTTTTGGCCATGTTCCACAATTGAAACAATGAATGTCATTAAAATTTTTAGAAATTGAACACTTTGATCACTATATGTGAATAGTTTTTAATTCAGTTAGTTGAGTAGTAATGACTATAATTGCGGGATATTTTTGTATTTATTTATGTATAAAATAGACACTGGTTGATCTCTAATGGTATCTGGTCATACACAATTTCAGTTTTTTATTTTGAAGTGCTAAAAATAACCCAATAGATTAATCACTTCTTTATTTGCTGGTATGTTGTCCCTCGTATATTGAACATGATAAGATACATCTGGTACTGTAAATTTTGGTATTTAGTTAACCATTAAGCATCTTCAACAGGTATCAGGATGATTGGCTCAAGACATCAGCAAACTCCTTGCAGCATTGGGAAAAAGCTCCGCTAGAGCCCTATGCTCTACAGAAACCTGTAAGTTCATTATCACTAATTGCTGCTGTTATTAATGGAACCTTCTCTACCATATATCCTGACATAATTACCCAATGGGTAATGAGCTTGAGAACATGCTTTCATTAATATCGTCATATGAATTGTTGGTTGTAGATTACGTATCACGTCGTATGCCCTGACATTGATCCCCTTACTTCTGCTGCTGCTGATTTTTTTCAACAACTAGGAACAGGTAAATAGTGGTAATTATGCTTCAATTAATCTATGAATATTATTTGACGATGGTTACAAATTTGCATATTAGAGTATATTTTGATTTAAACAAATTTTGTATTTGTATCAAATTATTTATCGTGTTATTGACATTAAAAAGGGTGGAAGAAAGTATGGAGAAACCGGAGTTGTCAAATAGTGTCTCTTTGGAAATGAAAGTCATCTTTTTGATGGATGTAGTGGCTATTTGAAGTTGTCTTTCCTGTTGTTTGTACTAATTGAATGTAACAATAGCTGATTGCTGTTCCAGAGCTTCTATGCTTGTAGATTTTATGCATTGTGACTGCTGATTTAAGTTTCACCCTTCACTCTGATTTTTTGGATTCGTTTGTTCTTTTAGTTTTATTTTGCTTTTATTCTTTTCAGTATATGAGACATGCAAGCTAGGTACTCATTCACCCCAAGGCTTCGGGAATCAGATGGAGATAGAGCCTTCGAAGTTGTCATCTTGTGGTTTTGTTTTACTTGACTGCCCCCAATCAATGAAGATAGAGAGCAGTAATGCATCTCTGGTTGGTTCAGTAAGTGATTATTTTTTATCGTTATCAAATGGTTGGGACCTGACTAGTTATCTCAAGTCTCTTTCTAAGGCTCTTAGAGGTTTGAAAATTGGCTCTTGCTTTTCTACAAACTCCAGTGAAGGAAGTAACAGTTCGTGCTTGGTAAGTGACTTGTTTATTGGCAAAATTTTGTAGATTGAATGGTTATTATGTTCTCTAAGAGCTAATGAGACCAAATTATGATGAGGCTTTAACAACTTGATTGTTTGAAGCATTAATGGCATCACACTGTTCATTGCAGGAAATAGTTTTCTTATAGCATATTTCTCTAATTTGTACTGTAGATCTATGTGCATTGGTGCTTTTGATCTCATCTTTACCCCCTTGTATTAGGTAATCTATGTGGTGTGCCCATTTCCTGATCCCACTGCAATTTTGCAAACTGTAATTGAATCTTCTGTTGCGATTGGATCAGTAGTCCAACAGTTGGATAGAGAGAGGAAATCTAGCTTGCATAGTCAGGTTGTGAAGGCATTAAGTGGCTTGGCTACTGTTGACGAGGCTTCTCCATCTAATATCCTTGTGCTTTCTGGGTTTAGTATTCCAAAATTGGTCTTGCAGATTGTTACAGTGGATGCCATTTTCAGAGTCACTAGCCCATCTGTCAGCGAACTTGTCATTTTAAAAGAGACTGCTTTTACTGTGTACTGCAAGGCTCGTCGAATTTCACGTGGAATCCCTAGTGATTTTGCTCAATCTGCATTTTCCGGAAGATCTCATTCTGTTTTGACGCAACTGCCTTCTCCCATCTCTGGGATGTGGAAAGACTGTGTTGGTCCTCGAATGGCAGGACATTCTCTTCCAAGAGAGGGTGACATTGATGCTAGCTTGAGGCCTGGTACTTGGGATAATTCTTGGCAGCCAACAAGGACTGGGGGGTTAAACTGTGATCCAAGTAGAACTGGGGATATTTTTCTCCATGATGAAATTCGTTACATGTTTGAACCCCTTTTTATTCTGGCAGAACCAGGTTCTCTTGAAAATGGTATTTCAGTTATTGGTAGTCCCAGTTCGGAATCTTCCAAGGCATTGGTAGATGACAGTAGTGGTAACTATGTACAGAGTACGAGTACAGCAGGAAGTGTGGAGTCTGCTTCAAGCGCTGATGGATCTGGGTCTGATCCAAAGACTCCTCCAAGCCTACATTGTTGCTATGGATGGACAGAGGACTGGCGTTGGCTTGTATGTATCTGGACAGATTCAAGGGGAGAATTGCTGGACTGTAATATATTCCCCTTTGGTGGAATAAGCAGTAGGCAGGATACAAAGGGTCTGCAGTGCCTATTTGTTCAAATTCTTCAGCAAGGTTGTCTGATAATTCAATCTTGTGACCCTGGCCTTGCAAAGCCTCGAGATTTTGTGATAGCACGCATTGGAGGTTTTTATGAGCTTGAGTATCTTGGTAAGCTTTCTGTCTTTGCCTCTTATCCTGTGGGTTGTTATATGCACATCAGATTTTGGACACGGCTAATCCAAAAAATGTCATTGCATTGGTATAGTTTAGACATGTAGTAGAGTGGAAGGTTGTCAAACTCCGAGTTTACTTAAACTCGTAGGAGCTTCATAAACTCATAAGAGTTTACTCTGGATAAGAAATATAATAAAATACGTATAAATAACATAATAATTCAATACTATGTAATGCTAAAACAACTTTTTATATTTTTTTTACTGTAATATTATTATTATTATTATTATTATTATTAGTTTATCATATTATATATTTTGTTTTATATCTTTCTAATATTATTATCCTTTTGTCATTACTCTAGTTAATTATATTATATATTATGCTTACAAAAAAAAAGAAGTGGTTGGACTTAAACTGAGGTCCAACAGTCCAAAATAGAGAGGAGGAAAAAAACTAAAGCCCTAATATGATCCAACCCACTAATTTGTAGCTTGCACCGGCCATATCTATGAATCTGGGCAAGAGAAAGGAAATGGGAGAGTAGTGAGGTAGTAAGGTGTCCAAGACTAAACGACAAAACTGAATGGAGATAAGAAAGACACCAAGAGAGATCTGTTCGTGCGATAGGAGAACACAAATAAACACCCAAAACAGACAAAAACTTGCCAGAGAACCAGTGAACTTTGAAATTGTATTTTTGCATAATTCGTGACCAAGAAACAAAGACCTACTGTCGTTTTTGGTTTTTTTCTATTGTCAAACTCAGCTCGTTGAATTGACTCTAAACTCAGAGTTTGCTTGAGTTTACATGAGCCTACTAAAACACGATTCTGCATGCTAGTTAACTAGGTTCGAGGGCGGATGAATGTAAACTCTTTGTTGACTTGCGATTTCAATAAACATGGTGGTGTGTTAAAAAGAGAGATTTGAGGAATAAAAATAGTCTAATCTTATTTCTTAGTGATCAAAGGTTACACTGAAGTATTTACATGATCAGCTGTGAAAGCCTATAATCAGTTGTGGAACAGGCTTAACTACTTTGCTAAAAACTAACTGTTCTTCTAATACAATATTCACTCACTACTTATCTTTCAGAATAACCTTTTCCCCCATATAAAATACATGTAGTGTAATTTTCTGGAAAGACTTGCAGTACAAAAGACAGTGGCTGATTCACACTGTTACATACTGCTGTGTATAAATTCCCTGATATTGGCCAAACCTATACTCATTGGTGTCAGTTATGACTGCAAAGTGAGAGTTGGATAAATGAACATTTGGTTCTTGAATGTGTAAATCAGAGACAAAAAGCTTTGAAATTTCGATTTAGTCCTTATATGTGTAAAATGTGGGACAATTACATCTATTGAATTGAACAACTTAATGACAAATTGGTCCTTGAATTTTACAATTTAAAGTCAAGTTCGTTCTCAAAAAAATACAATTTAGTGTCAAATTGCGCTCCTTAAACATTATAGCTTAATGACAAATGGTTCTACAAAACTTAACAGAATGTATTGTTTCACTTGTTTTAGTCAAATTATTCGTTCATTTAGAGACTAAATTGTCATTTGTTTACTCATTCAAGAACCAAAATGGTTATTTATCCGATAATTATTGTCAAGTACCCAGTGGTGGTTTTATTTGAGGGGTTATGAAGCAGTTAGTGGGTAGTTTCTTCAAATTCTAGTACATATACATATCGTTATACTCAAAAGGAATTCTCAATATGAATCCTAATGTTTAAAACCAGGTCCATTGAAATTTGGTTTGGCCCGTTTAGTTTTTGATAGCAACTTAAGACATATAGCAGTATTGTGCAAAAGCTTCCATCTAAAATTTGTGTAAAGCAAGGTCAGAGCAAGTGAGCATCTCACTTGTGATAATGCAATTTAGTTGACTCCATTTATTTTAGTACATTCACAAAAAATATTTCGGATTAAAAGGGTAGTCAGTTCCAGTTATCTAATATTTATTTCATCAAATGTATATAGCAAATTATAAAATGTTTTCATGTCATAAAAGTCAAGAAAATGAGTTAGAAAATGCACTATCTCTTCTGTTATATTTAAGAACTAATTACTCTTAATAGAGCAAATTACACCAACACCCTCACCCCCTGTGGTTTTTTTAGATTGCACACACCTCTGCCTTTTTAACATTTATAATGGCCCCTCTTGTAGATTAAGAAGGGTTATTGTAGGGTTAAAAGGGTAAAAGTACCAGTGTACAATTTGAAGAAAGCATGGGAGTATCAAGGTAATTTGCTATTATTATTATTCGGTTTAACCTCTGATATGTTGGTTAGAACAGCTTCTTGCATTTTGTATTCGTTCATTTTGTTTAGTTCAAATGATTGGGCCGTTCATTTTTTAGTTTATCAAAATGAGCTCTATAACTTGTTGACAAGGAAGATTTTGCCTGAATTTTGGTGTATTGTCCTAAATGTATTTGTACATGTGGGTTTAGACGGTGTTCAAACTGTTCTAATCTCCAAGTTATCACGCATGAGAATAGTATGCTACAGCTACGCTAAAGTGCCATGGCGGAGTGCAGTTGCCACAAGCCACGAGAGAGGATGACTTGGTGGTGCAGTTCAGTGTGCATCACAGATGCTTTATTGGCTGGAATGGTGGGATTTTGCACTCCATTCAAACTATTTTGTCACAACAGCCTCTTTTGCTCCCTTTTCCTTCTGTGATCTATTGTTGTCTGTCTGCGGCTGCAAAGTTCGTTTGAGCTCTTCTAAGTTCGGGGAAACGGCACTGGGTTAGGGTAGAGTCCTAGGCTTTTAGTAAAGAAAGTTTGGGATTAGGAGAATTAGGCCAATTCGCCCAAAACCTTTTTTGGGTGTTTCTTCTCCTTTTTCTGTTTTAGTTTGTCGGCCTCTATTTTGAGCCTGACTTAGCTTCTCTTTTTATTTGTTTTCAAAACAAACATTTTGACAAAAAGAAAAAAGAAAGCATTGCAGTATGCATATAATATTAATAAGTAAACTAAGTAGTAATGATAATAAACTAAATAGTAATAAAATATAATAAATTATTTAAAGCAGAACATGTGATATAAGAAACAAAATAATAGTAATAAAAACTAAATAAAACATTACATATAACGTAATAGATTAAATAACAGTGATGAAAATATTATAAACTATTTTGAGTATAATATATGATATCATAAACTAAATGATTAATAGAAACTGAATAAAACATAGTATATATTATAATAAATTAAACAATAACTTTAAATAAAATATAATAAACTAAATAATAATAGCAATAAAGACAAATTAACAGTAGTTGCTATTCCGCTTTGTGCTATACTACTATAGTGTTTTTTGAGCTGGCTACTCTGCTTTCTGGGATTTAAAACTAATGTAAGTTATTCACAAACACTCACAGTGCTGCCTGGTTGTTTTTTGGCATATTTACATTCATCAAAAGTAAATTAGCTTTTATACTTACTCCACTTTAGATTGAGAAGCTACGCGTACTTTTGCATCTTAAGCCTACCTCTATACACGCATTTTTACCTTGATGTTTTTTTTCAAACAGAGTGGCAGAAAGCCATTTATTCAGTCGGTGTATCTGAGATGAAGAGATGGCCTCTGCAATTGCGGAAATCTATGTCTGATGGGTTGTCTGCAACTAGTAATGGTTCTTCTTTGCAACAACCAGACATGAGTTTGATTCCAGACCGAACTCTTCCTTCCTCGCCTAGTCCCTTGTACAGCCCCCATACCAAATCCACTGGTTTTATGAAAGGCAATTTAGGGCAACCTGCTGCAAGAAAGCAGCTTATGGGTGGACATTCTATGGTTGACAATTCAAGGGGTTTGCTTCATTGGGCACAAAGCATTAGTTTTGTTGCAGTTTCCTTGGACCATACGTTACAACTAGTTCTCCCAGCAGATTCCTCCACTCCTGGTAAGTTATCTGTACTACAGTTATTTCGATTTCTATTTTCTTATTTTGTTAAATTGCATTCATGAGAGGTGTTCTGATGGATGATGAGTAGGTGCACAAGAATAGATGACCTGAGAAAATGAAAGAGAACATATAGTAGAGAAAGATGATACTAGATTCTGAAAATTTTGCAACAGAAACTGAATTTATGATTATGATAAACGTTACAATTAGTGAAGGAAATACAGAGGTATATATTTATATAAGCTTATGTCAACTGTCAGTTAACTGATAGCTGTTACGTCTGACAGAAAACTATCAGAAACCTGCACAGACCAAAAAAACACACACAAACATCTGATAATAATTTCTTTGTTAATGGACAGGGTTTGGATAGGGTATTATAGTATTTGTCCCAATACTCATTTGTAACCTCTAAAATTTAGAAAGAATAATATATTTCTTCTGTATTTCAATAATGAGGCCATTGTACCTATAATTATGGGTCTTAAGATGTAGGTTTTAAGTCTAACTCAACTTTATAAAACTTGTTTGTAGGTTTTAAGCCTAACTCAACTTTATAAAATCCACTTATAAACAATTGAAAGACTTTATCTCTAATTGATGTGGGATCTCCAACACCATCTCTTGCCAAGACTCTCTAACTTGTGTGTGAGACTATATATTTAAGGGTGGCCTAATATGCCTAATAACATTACTAGGATAAGCTGATACCATCTTAAGAAGTGAACTTTAAATCTAATTCAAACTTACAAAACTGGCTTGTAAGGTGAGGTTTATTAAAAGACCTAGTCGACGAGAAATCTTCAACAATAAATTGTTAAAGTACTGCAAGGATAAAATAAAAAACTTCCTAAAATACATAATGACCAACACGATTTTGACACAAACATACCTCTCCACAGGCCCGTGCATGGATAGCAAATTTAGTGTCAATGTCAGTGTCTTATTAATAATACATAGATACCCTTACCTAGATCTAGTAACCCACACTTTAACTATGTGAAAGTGTTATGTCATATCCTACTTATAAAGTACTAGTGGAAACTCATGTCCTTGAGCGCACGTGTGTCCTCCTTTTTATGATGATTAAAAATAAAAAAGTAAGCATTATAATAATTATTAAAATAAAACATAAGCGGTTACAAATGTATATACGAAAAAAGTGGTTACAAAAAATCCTTCAGTAATGGTTAGTTAATTTTTTTACAAATAATAAAAATAAATAAATGAGTTGTATTAACATGATGTATTCACTAAAAAAGCGGTTACAAGAAGAATCCTCTTTATTAATAGTTATAGATGACAATCAAAATATTTAGTTTGATTCATATCTAACATAATAAAGTAATAAAACGTAAGTCCAATCTTGTCTAATAATTTTAAATTCTTTGACTTGTCAAATTGATAGAGATTGGTGTACGTAATTTTAGGAGAAGAAAATTTTCTTTATTTTTGTACATTAATCCAAATTACATTAGAAATTATAGTGGGCTAGGAGATATCCTAACCATCCTGATCACAAAATAAATATAAAGATAGGGTAGAAAATAAAGGAGAATAAGATCAAACCAGATTTGAAGATGTAATGTTGAGTGATCTTAACTAACCAAATCTTCTTCTAGAATCCTTTTTTGAAATTTAGTTTTAAAAGAAAAACACATACAACTGTCAACAAGTACATAGGTGTCCAACTTGCGTATACGGAGTTCAAAATTAGGTCTAAGAAATCCTTTTGTAGAAATGTATTCAACTTGCTATGAAGTAGGACAAGTGATATGTATGTTCGCCTTCTCTTTCTTAAAATGTCTATCAATTTCGACATGCATGCGGTGATAAGGTAGAACAATGTTCTGTTGATTGTAGCCTTGTTATCATTGTACAACTTCATGGGAAGAGTAGTTCTAACTGTTGTAGAATTCTTTTTAGCTATAAAATTTCACTAACTCTTTGTGCCATTGCCCTATATTTTAACTTCTGCGCTACTGGCCACATTTTGTTTTGCTTTTCTAAGTAACCAAATTTCCCTGAACAAAAGTACAATAGCCAGATGTTGACTTTTGGTCAGTCATGGATCTAGGTGTCTGTATCCATGAACACTTCAATTTTATTAAGAGCATTGCTGCCCAATTTTCTCAAAAAGAAGTCCCCTGCTTGGAGAGCTTTTTATTACCTAAAAATTCTGTAATCTTCCACAAGATGTTCATGTAGTGAGCTCACTATGATTCACTAACATTCCTTGTAATCTTCGGTATTAAGTGGTATCTACTGGATCACGTTTGTCTTTACTTCCAAGCTTTTTATTAAGATCTATAGGGGTTTCTTCGTGCCTGAAACCCATCATCTCAATTTCTTAGAGAAGATCTAGAATATACTCCCTATGAAACAATTCCTTTCTTTGATCTTGCAACCTCCATCCCCAAAAATATTTTAAGGACTTGAGGTCTTCAATGTCAAGCTCGAATTCAAGGAAAGCTTTCAACTTATTATTTCATCGAAATCATTTTAGGTAATCCTAAAGGTGTCCACATAAACAATTAGCATCACTATTTTTACTCCCAAAAGAATGTTTTACAAACTGTGGTCACTTTGATATTAAACATACCTTTGGTATAGCTATACACTCATTACAAATGATTGCTTTTTTTAAAGTTGCATTGCGCCAATACACCAAAAACCTGCTTTGGCAATAAAGGAAATTCAGACGATTATTCTTCATCGTTGTTCTCAACGTAGGATTTCTGGATAAAAGTTATAATTGAACACATATTAGCATCGGAAAATAAAATTATTATTTCACAAAGCTACTAAGATACATAATTTTAATTTTTTTTTAATGCTAGCTCATAATTGAATATTCATAATTAAGTAAATCATGTATGTATTGTTAGCTTAAACTTTTTGGAGAGGGAACTGAAAGGGTTGGTGGTTTGTCTATTTCAGGTTACATCGAAGGTTTCACTCCAGTGAAGTCTCTTGGTTCTACGTCTTCGGCATACATTCTAATCCCTTCTCCCAGCATGCGATTTCTTCCTCCAACAGTTCTTCAACTCCCCACGTGCCTCACAGCAGAGTCACCACCACTGGCTCATCTGCTTCACAGCAAGGGTTCTGCTCTTCCTCTCTCTACTGGATTTGTGGTTTCGAAAGCAGTACCTTCCATGAGGAAGGACTACAGAAGCAACCTAAAAGAAGAATGGCCCTCTATACTTTCAGTGAGCCTCATTGATTATTATGGAGGTACTAACATACCCCAAGAGAAAGTTGTCCGAGGAATTAACAAGCAAGTTGGTAGAAGTTTAAGCTGGGAAGCTAAAGATTTTGAAATTGAGACCCACTTAGTTCTGGAGTCTATTGCAGCAGAGCTTCATGCCTTGTCTTGGATGACAGTGAGCCCCGCATACTTAGAGCGGCGGACAGCGCTTCCCTTCCACTGTGACATGGTTCTAAGACTAAGAAGACTTCTTCACTTCGCCGATAAAGAGCTCACCAAGCAGTCAGAGAAATCTTGACTACGCCTTATATACAATGATGGTGAAAAATGCTCATTGGTAGAGTGGAAAGACAGCCAAACTGAGCCGAGTAGACTGTACCATACTAGATCCACTGTGATTATATGTAAATTAAGTGTAGAGGCTGATGTGTTCCAGGAAGAAATAGATTTAGAAATCGTTGGGAATGTATATGAGCTCTTCTAGAACAGCTGATTTTAACCCACATTAGCATGATTGATAGAAACTGTTGATTGTAGCATAGAATACCATATTCTCTATCTCTGTACTATTTATGTCTCCGAAATTTCATTTCCTTTGTAATTAGATATTTGATTTCCTAGCTATAATTAATTATTGGACTGAATAATATGAATCCTTGCAGGCAAAAACTTACTGTACCCCATCAGTTTGATCCTGCAATCCATTAATTTCAAAAATATAAAAAATGTCCTTAATATTTTATTCCAAATTCATGAGGGGTTATTTTTCAGAAATAGGTTCTGAAAAACATTTTCTAAAACGTAAATTTTATGTTTCAAAATATATTTTTTGGAATTGATTTTTGGAAAATATTTTGCAATATAAAATTTATATTCAAAAAAATGTTGAGAATTTATTTCCGAAAAATATCTTTAGAATGTAAAATTTAGCTTTTGAAAGACATTTTTTCAAAATTAAATTCTGATAACATTTTTCACAAATTATTTAATTATAAATGCAGAGGATATTTTAGTTATTTGACGTCAGTGATGGGGTGCAGGTTAAAACTGAGAGGTGCACGCAAGTTTTTGTTATCCTTGCGATGATTGGCTGTTTTTTATTTTATTTTAGTGGCTTTTGTATTAGAAATATTTTAAGGCTTTTTCTTTTTGCACCTCTAATTTTAAAATGACTATTTTACCTTTCGTAAAGGTAATTTCTGCATTACATGTTTTAGAAATATTTTAACTTTCGAAATTTCCAGAATATGATTTTTGACACAAGACTTTTGGAACGTATGAAATGCATTATAGGATTAACTTTCTAACAATTTGTTGGAAATAGCTTATGTCATTCCCTACATAATATAACCCGCAAGAGTCCTCTATCTTTGTTTTTGAGGAGATGCTAAGGGTATTCCTCGCACGGCCAGTTCCCCTCAATTACTAGTTTGAACTTCCACTTCCCCATCAAATAAAGGTGAAGGGCTGAAAGAGACGCTGAAAAAAAAAAAAAAAATTTCTTGGTTAACAATACTTTTTAACTCAATATTATTCTCCCTTGTTTTCAATAACCACTTATTCGTCGAACAATACTTTTAACCTCTGGATAAGAAGAAGGTTGTTATCTGAAGATTTTGTGCTTCCCATTATAAGTCTGTTGCATGCACAAAATTAGAGAAGCACTAGCCAAGAAAATATCAGCGTATAAAGGATTAATTAAATAAAAATAAAAAATCATTGAAAAGTAAAGGTAAAAAAAAATAATTGTCTTAAATTAATGGCCAAACATATAACTAGCCACCCTCCAATCACGATGTCGTAAACTTGTTAAGGATTTAGGCAAGTGAACTCCATAAGTAATAAAATCAATTTTTAAGTGCAAGTATTGAATCTCAATGGACTAATGTGGTATCAAGTTAATGAATATTTGTTGTGAATTTAAGGGTGCAAATGTAAATATACTATTTTATTTCAAAATTTAAAATATAAATAAGTAAAAGATAAAGATAAAAAAAAGAAAAGAAAAAGATAAGAATAAAAATATAATGATAAAGAAAGAAAACTCTTAATTGAAGTGAGTATCTAAACAATTGACGGGGCAAAGAATGCAATGCAATATAAAGTAGGATATAAAGATATTAAGGTTGTCTTTCCTCAAACCACCTCTTATACAACTAACTAAAAAATAAACTTATTTTTGGTAAATCTCAATCATATCATTAACTCATTAAATTATTCAATTCTTAATTCCTTAAGCAATTGAACTAAATTGATTTAATATACTTTCAATCCTTTGGCAATTATAATCAATCAGTTTATAATATAGATGAAGAGTTTTCAAAGGATCTAAATTAAAATCAATATATTTCCTACATGAATTTTATTTAGGTGTTCTCCTATATATTCTAAGTTTAAAAGCATTAAACGTGAATTGAATTTCATTTGAAGAAGGTGATGAAAGACATATAAATAAAAATAATATAATTAAAATAATAATTTGTAAATTTAAAACAAATTTCAAATCTAACTAAAAATTAAATATATTTTTCATCTTCTTGAAAAAATGAGTTTTAATTAAAATAAAATTCAATTAAGACACTTTTTGTTATCGAACAAATTACATTCACAACTCAAGTTATAACATGATTTATATAATAGCTAAAGTGTACGATCCATATTACAATCTTAAGGTTTAGGATTTTGAAAGTTTTTCATAATCATAACTATAATATTAATTTTAACTATTTTGATTGACATATAAAGAATTCAAAGACATCCTAGACACACAAGAGAGTGTTTTGTCATTCTAAGAGGTAAGTTAACAATACTCAAAGTTGCTTTAAAAAATTGAGTCATGTACTATTGCAAGGACTTAGTATTGCTTTGAGTGACATAGTGGAGCAACGCCAAACAAGTAACCACTGGTTTGCTATTAGCAAACCGAGTTGTAAACCTTGCTCAAAAGTGTAAAAGAAATCAATTGAATTTTGTGATCTGGAGTAGTACCATTCCAAGAAGAGTAGCGAAAAAGTAAATAAAAATGTATTCTTAAGTCTTCATAAAATAGATTAGTCTGAGTGAGATACATGGGCCCCCGGATCTGAGGTCCCATTATATGCTTTCACATTCAATTACTTCCACTTGTTGTGGAGTCGAGCTTGCATGACCTCTAATTAAATGGATGAAAATCGCCCAGGTGGGCTTGCATCTCCATTTTAAACAGAGGTGTTTGTATTACCATAAAAGGCACTAACTGATTAGATTTCCTTGATTTTTTGTGCATGTCTACTCCTTGGGGGTAATCTTCAGAGGTTGACCAAATTAAAGGTTTCCCAAGGGATTTGAGATTGAGTACTCGGAGCCCGATATTAGCTACCGGCTTAAGTTTGTCATGTGTATGACTGTGCCGGAACTCAACAGACCCCTTGCACTAGCTGGCAAAATTCAACAAGGCTATACTGGGCAACTTGCTCGTCATGTTTGGGTGTGAGGGTTCTACTAGCATAAACTTAGTTATGCCTTGTTGTCCGCTCCTCCTCGTGTAAAATGGTTAGTTGCTCTTAAAGAAACATTAATTCATCATCATGAATAATGGTGATGATATTCTGGACATTGATCTCATTCTTTTGTAGAGAATAGTCTTCACGTGAGTTTTAAGAGCTTTAAAAGACGATGGGTCCATCTCTCAATTTGATGAGGTTGAGAAAATTGTTTAAATTTTGGTAAATACCATATATTGTGGTCTGGAAACAACTGCCTAGGTCCGATTCTACCTTCAAAAGATTTTTTTTTGATGTTCAAATTAATAATAACTTTCAAGAAGTATAATAAATAATAATTTGTGAGCATGTGCTCCCTATAAACTTAATTCATATTTATAAGGTTGATTTTAGGTAGATATTGATTTATTCTTAATAAATAAAAATTATTATGATTGATAAGTGAATATTCCAGCATACAATCATTCATCATAAAATATATTTAATTTGATTGGATTGTAACATATTTGATTGAATCTAACAATATTACAAAAGTACGTACATACTTGAATCTTGTATTATTATACAAGTAGGTACATTTAAAAAAGATAAAAATTTTAAAATAAAATATTTTTGAAAAAATAAAATATAGTATCTTTACTAAGATGTGAAGTGTCGCCTATTGTTAAGGAATATAAAACTTTCTTATCAAGTTATAAATTTCTAAGAGATGAAGATTTATCCAACATGAAATAGAGGTCTATACGTAAAAATAGATACGGCAAACACATTTTAACTCAATTTATCATGGACAAAATCCAATTTTTTAAATTTTTGTTTTAATGTACATATATATATATTACATTTAAATTAATCATGTAAATATTTTGATTTTTTAACTAGTTAATTAATATCTATAATTAGATAAATTAAAGGAATTATTATCTTTAATATTAAATCACTCTTATAATTAATCATTGGAACTTAAGTTATTGTTTTTTATTTATTTAATTTACAATATTATTACATTTTCATCCTTTAATTAATATAATAAAAATGAATTTTTAAATTATTTTATCATTTTAATATTTAATTAAAAGAATGGGTCAGAAGGCCAGCCGACCCTACCCTTAACTCATAAAGTTGGTAGGATAGAAATAACTACCAAGCTGAACATCTCAACTTATTTCACTAAATTGTGTCGAGTTAGTGAGTAAATGTGTTTTATAATCTCTATATAGAAGGCTATCTTATGCTCAATTCAATAAAATAAATAAATGACAAGGTTAAGTATGAGAAAGTTTATTACTTCCTATGAAAAGAATGACGTCTTAAAAGATTTGTTGAAACATATATATGAATCATTTTCTATAAATGTTAATATTTGAATTATTCATATATTGATTATCTTACGAGGAATTTAAGAATGAGTAAGTACAAAAATTAATAATCATGGTTAAAATAGCATTATGAATAAAATTAATAATAACAAGGAAAATATTTTTAATAGCTTATAAGTTATATTGGCCAATGCTAAGATAATTTCATTTTGTTGCATAATCCACCTCAAAGTTGAAAGATAATCAAGGAATTCACGAAGTCCTTGATTTAGTGTGAGACAATAAATTTATGACGTAATAAATGTTAAAATTACTAACCATAATAACACACTTTTTAAAATATTTTCACTTGGTAATAGTATATCTTGAATCTGGCGGAATTATTGAGTATTTTGTTGGGTTTATTAATGTACATCAAAACAGAATGTAACGGGCAAAGGAAAAATTCTAAAAATAATGAGAGGAGGAGCGAGGGATGAGGCGTGAGGAAAGGAGGAGGGGAAAATAGGAATGGCTGGAAAAGGTGGGGGAAATGGTATAAAAGGGGGAGGAGGAGGGGAAAAGAAGAACAGACTACACCTTCTTCTTCATCTTCATCTTCATCTTCATCCTCCAATAAATAAGGAGAAGGAAGAAGGTAGTATATAGAGGAAAAATAAAAGAATAAAAGAATGGGTGGGAGGGGAAAATTGTTGTTGTCGATGTTATGCCTGTTGGCGGCGGCAGTGCAGGGTGAAGACCCGTACGTGTATTACACATGGAACGTGACGTACGGGACGATTGCTCCACTGGGAGTGCCCCAGCAGGGTATTCTCATCAACGGCCAATTCCCTGGACCCGAAATTAACTGCACAAGCAACAACAACATTGTTGTAAATGTTTTTAACAACCTTGACGAGCCATTCCTTGTAACCTGGCACGGTATTCAACAAAGGAAGAACTCGTGGCAAGATGGTACACCAGGAACCTCATGCCCCATCGCTCCTGGGACAAACTACACCTACCACTTCCAAGTGAAGGATCAAATTGGAAGCTTTTTCTACTATCCTTCAACAGGATTGCAGAGGGCAGCAGGTGGTTTCGGTGGCCTTCGAATCTTCAGTCGTCTGTTGATTCCCGTGCCATATGCTGACCCGGAGGATGAGTACTGGGTTCTCATGGGTGACTGGTACACAAAGACCCACACTACCCTCCAGAAATTCTTGGACAGCGGTCGTTCTATTGGTAGGCCAGATGGTGTGCTCATCAATGGCAAAACAGCCAAGGGTGATGGCAGTGATGAACCCCTTTACACCATGATTCCTGGCAAGACCTACAAGTATAGAATATGCAATGTTGGTCTCAAGGACGCCCTTAACTTCAGGATCCAAGGCCATCCCATCAAGCTTGTCGAGACCGAAGGCTCCCACGTTGTTCAAAACGTCTATGACTCTCTTGACGTTCATGTTGGCCAATGCTTTACCGTCCTTGTTACCGCCGATCAAGAACCAAAGGACTATTACATGGTCGCCTCCACTCGCTTCACCAAGTACGATCTCACTGCCAAGGCCATCATCCGCTACACCAACAGTGCAGCCCCTGCCTCACCGGAGCTCCCTCCATCACCTGTTGGTTGGGCCTGGTCTCTTAACCAGTTCCGCTCCTTCCGTTGGAACCTCACCGCTAGTGCTGCAAGGCCCAATCCCCAGGGTTCTTACCATTATGGACAGATCAACATCACTCGCACCATCAAGCTGGCCAACTCCGTAAGCAGGGCCCAAGGTCTTCGTTATGCCATCAATGGCGTCTCACACGTTGATCCTGAAACTCCTCTTAAGCTCGCTGAGTACTACGGAGTTGCTGACAAGGTTTTCAACTACAACACCATATCCGATGAGCCCCCCGTTGATCTAAACTCAATCACCAAGCTACCTAATGTCATCAATGCCACATTCCGCGACTTCATCGAGATTATCTTCGAGAACCATGGAAAAACCGTCCAATCATACAATTTGGACGGTTACTCATTCTTTGCAGTCGCGTGAGTATTCGTTCCTTTTTCATATTTATTTAAACACTTAAAACTAGTACTTACGTTTTATTATCCTTACAGCACAGAGCCAGGCAGATGGAGCCCAGAGAAAAGGAAGAACTATAACCTTCTTGACGCCGTGAGCAGACACACCATTCAAGTCTTCCCCAAATCTTGGGCCGCCATCATGTTGACGTTCGACAATGCTGGAATGTGGAACCTGCGATCGGAGCATGCTGAGAATCGCTACTTGGGCCAACAACTCTACATTAGCGTTTTGTCCCCTGAACGTTCCCTCAGGGATGAGTACACCCTCCCAGATACCCAGCTTCTTTGCGGCATCGTCAAGGATTTGCCCAAGCCAACACCATACTATTCTTAGAGTTTTTCCCTGTTTCTGCCATTCGTATTTGATTGAAACACCAAATCATAACTGTTTTGGTCTCATGCGGTGGCTCATATCATCAACCCACCCATTATTCAATTAATTAATTAATTAATTAATTAATTTACCCTCGTTACTGAATTCAATTTTATTCTCCTGTTTCTATTTTATTTTTTATTTGCTTCATAAACGCACGTATAATAAATATATCTCAGAATTAAAGTATAAATTATAGATTTTTTTTTCTAAATAATCTAAGCATAATAATATAACTCAAATCAAAAGGACATTCATCTTTCCACCTTACCGATTTTTATATGCAATATCTGACGTTATGATCGTATATATATATCTAAGGAATTTGATATCACTAGTTACTATTTTTACTTTTATTAATTTTACTTTCTGTCTCTCTTTACCATACAAAAAAAAAGAACTTATATATCTTACTTTTCTCCTCGTCAAATTTTAACTACATAATCATCTTTTACACTTTTTAAGTGATTAATTACTGTGCCCCATTACTGTTAAATACTAAATTTTAAATCCTTGTTACACAGGTTTGTTTATATATGTGTATATAAATAAAACTCAACATTTCATGTCAAAAATATAATTTTTATGTATTTAATTATATATTTTAATTTAAAAAATATCTATCTTGTGTGTGTATGTGTTTTTTTCTTTTTTACAATTGTATTTTAAGTTAATTTGTAGTTGACTGTTTACTTCTAATAATATACTTGCATTGAACTTAAATATTTTCATTAAAAAAAATTTATCAAATAGAAACTAATTCAAGACAAATTTTTTTCAATAATTATATAAAAATGGTTTAAAAATTATTTTCAAAAATAAATATTGTTAACTTTTAAAATATGTTTTATTATTATACAATGGATTTTAAACTAATCACTAAATCCGTTTCTAGAATTAATTATCAAAGTTTTAGTTATTTTAATTTATAATCTCTAACTACTTGAGTGACTAGTTCTTTAAAATTAGATATCATTAATTATCTCTAAACAGTTTTTGTAGAGTAGTTATATAGACCAAGATATCTATTTTAAATAAAAATTATAAGTTACTTTTATATACTTTAATAATATTTGCATTTCTATTTGATATTTCCACGTTCGTCATCAAGAAAAATCTACCAACTCTATGTGCATCAACAATACTTATATTTTCACTTGAATAACGAATTATTTTTCTTTCTGAATCTAGTTGTAGGAACACAAAATTTATTCAAATAATATACGCAATCCCTTTTATAGATGCCACCAAAAAAATGTGATCACTATTTTATTCAAAACACGTAAAAATAAGTGGAAAGTATCTAAAACTTTGCATGTAGGAGAAAAGAATATCCAAATATAAGACCATGTCGTGGAAACACAAAAAAATTAAAGAATATATTGCGTTACGTATTGCATGAGGATTTTAAGAGTTTTTTCATACATAATTTTAAGAGAAAAAAATAGAAAGAATAAAAAGTTGTTTCATAAACTAAAATTAATTTTAAGTAAGTTAAAACTAAAAATTGGAAAGCAAAAAAATTTCTGTATGTAAATTAGTTTATAAATAAGTTAATTTTAATTTTTCAATTCTCGAGAATCTCGTAATAACCTTAAATTAAATAACGTGACATGCTAAAACTTTTCAATTAACATTTTGTATCATATAATATAATATGATTGTTTTCTTTCTTAACTACCTTCCAGTTGGAAGTAAGGACTTTCTTTTCTTCGTATTGTTGAAAAGATATAAAATTAATTATATTAATTTACAATTAACTTATATATATATATATATATATATATATATATATATATTAAATTTCAAATAATTGATGTTGAATGACTGCTTATGATAATAGATTTGCTTTAGAGTTATATATGGTTTAAAATTATTTCACGTTGACTAAAATTAATTTATATGGATGAAATGTAAATTATGAAAAATACCACTTTTCCCGATTCTTCATAATAATTAATTTAATTATATTTTAATAAATGAAGAAGTATAAATATTTTAAATTGTTTCTTGCCGTATATAATTATATAATTATTTTGTATAATTTACTAAGAAGATAAAATTTAAGATAATATATATAGGAAAGTGATTTTTTTTTAATTTTGTCATGATTGATGAAGAGATATTTTATCTTTCTTTATCCCTTCTTAAAGAAGAAATAAGAATGTAGGATTATATCATTTTTTTTAAATTTATTTTTAATATTTTTTATATTAATTAAATATTTTTTATATAATATATCCAAGTTTTTAAAATAATAAAATATTTAATTATCTAATAATAATATGATTTAAAATATTGTATTGAAAAATATTATATTTATATTATGTTTTAGTGATAATATTCTAGATGTAGTGATTAACTTAGTCTAATAATAATAGTGGAATTGTAACAGGCTTTGAGGAATATTAACATTGTCTCTAAGAAGAATGAAAAAAAGAATTAAAAAACAATAAATTGTATGATTATTAAGAAATGACTCTAATTTATGGAGGCATGGAAACATAAAATTTCATGTCATTCTGTCGCATTAAAAAATTGGATGACTTCTATTTCATTTATCACACAAAATTTCACTTTATTTAGAAGTTCCCTTTAATTCATTATAGCCTAACCATGGAACACGCCATTAAAGCTACTTTTGAAAATATTGTGACCTTTAAAGCTATTTTGAGGAACTTTGACTTGATTTATAGACTAGAGGTTAACTTTCATAAAAGTGAGGTGAGGTATAGTTAATCAGTAGGAATTACAGTTGCTCTTTGATTGTTTAAATTGTAGGTAGACGAAGCTTTCATTTAAGTACTCAGGGATGACTATTGGCGGGAATCTTAAGAGGGTGTCATTTTGGAATCAAGTGATTAACAAAATCAAATCTAGGTTGTTAAGGTGGAAGGAAAAACTACTCTCCATGGCAGGTAGAGTGTGCTTGATTAAATCTGTGATCACTGCATTACCTTTATTTTACTTGTCATTCTTTAAAGCCCCTATCAGTGTGTGCAAAAAGACTAGAAAATTACAAGCTAAATTCCTGTGGGGTTAAGGCTATGAAGGTAAGAGAATAGCCTGGGTTAGTTGGAAAAAAGTGTGTAGGTCATTTCAAGAAGGGGGATTAGAGATTAAAGATATTGGTAACTTCAATGTAGTTTTGTTAGCCAAGTGGAAATGGAGGCTTGGTAGGCCAAAATTGGGCTTATGGAGAGAGGTATTAGAATCTCGGTATGGGACCTGAAGGAAATTGGATATTAATTTACTAAATAGAACACACTCTTGATGATGACGTGATCTATCTAAAGTATGTGCGAAGGGAGCTAGGAGAAATTGGTTCGACTGTAGAATCAAGTGGATTTTGGGGATGGGAAAAAAGTGAAGATCTGGAGGGATATATGGGTTGGAGATCAATCTTTAAAAGATACATACCCTAGAGTATTCTCTATTTCAGAATGTAAAGAAAGCATAATGGCAGAGGTAGGGATAGGGGAGTAAGAGAATCCTATGTACATATCTAGATGGAATTTAGGATGAAGAAGAGCTAGGTTCGAACGGGAGAAGCTGTTGGAAGAGCAGTTGATTAATAGTAACTTACCTGTACAGAGAAGGATAAACCGCTAGGATAGGTGGGTCTGGTTAGGAGATGAAAAACAACAATATACTGTTAAGTCTGGATACATTATATTGAATATGGAAAGCATAATGGAGAGGTCAGAGGTTTTCCAGCAGGTACGGACTTTAAAAGTGGCGTCATCAACACTAATATACGTTTGAAGAGCTAAGTTAGACAGACTGCCCACTACAATCAACCGGTTTAGAAGAGGAGTTCAGTTAGAAACGTATGTTTGCCCATTGTGTAGAAGGATGAATGAGATAGTTCAACATCTTTTTATCAATTGTGCAGGAAGTGTGGAATGCTTGTGAGAGATGGGTTGGGACAGTGTCTATTAGGCATGAGTCAGTTTTGCCTCACTATCATCATTTTCAACTATCGATGATAACTATAAAAGGTAACCAATTATGTAAAATAATGTGGGTGGCTATTGTGAGTGAGACATGGACTCATAGAAATAAAATAGTTTTTAGAAATTGGGTAGTGGATAGTGTGGAGATCTTTAGCCTTGCCCAAATTAGGGGTTGATATTGGTTAAAACATAGAGTAAGGAGAGCTCAGTTTACTTATGCTAATTGGATCTTATGCCGTTTACACTGTTTGGAATATTTAACATAATAGGTTGTATTGCTCTTACTTGTTCTTCCGGCCTAAAATGTGATGTGGTTGTAGAAAAGTATTAGTGTTGAAGATGAAACCTTCAAAGATAAATTATGAAAAGATTTCATATGATATGTTATAGCTTATGAGTCTTTCTCCATATAATTGTGGTTCAAAAGGGAGAAGGTTGTTGGAAAAACAACAAACATATGATCTTAATGTTAAGAGGATCCTTAATTACATTAATATTTCATGGTGTAACATTTCATAAGACTTATCAATTAGAATCTTTATAATAATTGTAGGTATATATTAAGAATACTTGTTTTTAGTTCTGTATATAGGTGAGATACCTCTTAAGTACCTCATATATATATATATATATATATATATATATATATATATATATATATATATATATATATATATATATATATATATATATATTTCTATTAAAAGAATAAGTATGATAGGTATTATAGTTTTTTTTTTCCTTAACTCTATACTAGAAGCTTATGTTTTTATACCTCCAAAAATTAAAATCAACAATATCTCAAATCCAAATATTAACAATAATAATATTATTTTAACATATTTAAAATATCAATGTTATCTCTGAAAAGAAGACAAAATGTTATTTATTCTAAAGTCACTTATTTTTATTAATAAGTGACAAATGAGTAAAACATATAGATAGAATATAAAATATAAAGTCTTTGTAAAATTTAGTTAAAAGGATATACACACGTATAATGCAAAAATAATAATAATTCAATAAATGTCCTACTGAAATTTATCAGTTGACTTTTTTATCATATATATATATATATATATATATATATATATATATATATATATATATATATATATATATATATATATGACCTAAAAATTTCTTCATGTTTTTGTCTTAGATATATTATTAAGAAAATAAATAATTACAACTTTTTTAATTAGTAGAGAAATTAAAACTAAAAGATATATTTTTATGAAAAATCTATTCTGTGGCATTTTGTAACACCGTCATACATAAAATCTATTTGACTTTTATTGAATTTGTGATAGATTATATCTGAGAAATTTTTTGTTTTTAAAAATGTATCAGAGATGGCGTCGCACATTTATTTTAGCAAATGATGTTATGATAAAAATATATGTTCTTAACTTTTGACCCAAAATAAAATATTTAATATGTTCGTTTTATGTTGTTTTGGTGTAGCTTTCAAAGGATATCTATGTTTAAGAGTGTATAATAGTAATTTGTTTTCATAATTTATGTCTTTAACATTCTAAATTATACATAACATAGAACTGTAGTTTTGTTTCCTTTTAAGAAATGATCTTAGAAAGTGTATAATTATTAAAAAATAACTTTAAATTTAATTGATAAGATTGACATATAGAGTGAGGATTGATCTTATTTATACATTATAAATTACTCTTATAATTGATACAAGATTTTTAATACATTTTCATCACACTCATTATCCTCATATTAAGATGTGTACATTTTGGGACTACATATTTGTGGGTGATACATTATTACTTTCACTTATACATTGTAAATTGTTCTTATCTCTAATCGATATGAGATCTTCAATACACTTTCGTCATACTCACTCCCCTCACACCGAAACATCTATATTTTGAAATTAGATATTTTTAGACATTTTTAGACAGTCTGATAACGGGTAATAAGATAAATCCATCAAATCTTGTTAAAATAAACTTTGAATTTAAGTCTAACTCATTCTCACAAAACCGATTTATAAAATGAAGATTGTTCTCACTTATATACCGTAAATTGAGCTTATCTTTCATCACGTGAGATTTCCAACAATCATGTTAAATAAATAATCTTCTTATATATTAAACCAGTATTGAAATATAAAAAAAAATATTAAAATATAGAAAATAGTCGCAAGCTTCCTAAGAAGATATCAAGATTAGATAAGAAAACAAATTAAATAAAATGATTATCTTTCTCAAACATTTTTTGACGTCTTTTGGAGGTAATCCTTAATAAGAGTTTAACAAAAAAACATTTGGGATTTGGGATTCTAAGAAGGAGAAACAAGGATTCACACAGGTAAAGCAGGTTGAATTGTAAGCCTAAGAAGAGAAAATTTAGCATGAAAGATGGTGAATATATATATATATATATATATATATATATATATATATATATATATATATATTGATAAATATTTTACAAGAACCTTAACTATTACAAACAAAATGAAGATACATAATTAAAAA
>Ga0209700_100222_pt1 | contig 96200 bp, 38 predicted proteins | sample SiratroredBW_FD_187528 | JGI IMG/M metagenome (GOLD analysis project Ga0209700, IMG submission 187528) | Root nodule microbial communities of legume samples collected from California, USA - Siratro red BW (SPAdes) (version 2) | ecosystem: Host-associated > Plants > Roots > Nodule | place: USA...
TTTAGAAACATGTATATTTACTCTTAAAGTTGACTTATTAAATGTATTTGGATTGGTAATTTTGAAAACTAGATTAATATATATTATAATTCCATGAAGATGTAAAAATGAAATGAAATTAATAAATGAAAAATTAAGAAATATAATAGATCATTGTTAAATTAAATTTGCTAGCAAGTTATGCATTTAAATTAAAATAAAAATAAAAATCTAATCGTACTAGCTCTCCGTTAAGATAGTTCTAACGCTTAACTTTGAATAGATTAATTATTGCATTTTTTTCAACCATAATTTAATTCATTCGTATATAAATCTCATCTACATGGTTATGGACAACGTCTCCTTATTTTAAAGATTGTATTTTATCATCAATCTCACTATATATCAATGTTTTCTATGCGTTTTATTGGTTGTGCAGAATTCAATTATTTGAGAAAATTGTTCTCACCCCACAAGATAAATGCATTCCTATCATATTTTGTCTTTTAGTTTTAAGATTGATTTATAAGTTATCAAGATAAACACACTTAACTAGTCAATATTAACTTAAACACTAAACACGCGTAATGTTTCTAAAATAAATAAATGACCTACCTTGTCATAATTGAAATCATGGAAAAGAAAAGTTAAATAAAAAGTTATTACTATAATTTATTAAAAAAACTCTTTAGAAAACAATGCATTTTAAACCAAATTTAGATTTATAGGAATTAATTTTATGAAATATAATCTTAACATTTTAACATCTTTTTTAATACGGTTACAACTAATTGATCAATTTAAATCTCAAAATATTTATTTAAATTTATTAAAAAAATTTGTGAAAATATTTATTTAAATTTAATAAAAATATTAATCTCATTCCTATGTATTCGTAATAGAAAATAAGGTTTTATAGTTGTTTTGTGTGTTGATTTCTCGGAGTTTTGATATTTTAATTTTATTTATTTTAATGAATTATATTTTTTTAAGCATACTTATAAATGATATTCTTACAAATTATACATCATTTGTAGATTATTATGCAATTTTATGAAAATATTTTTAAAAGAAGTTTTTTTATTATTTAAAATTTTAATTTGCAATTGTGAATTAGATATATGATGAGATGTCCAAGTATTTACATGATTTCTTAATTTATTACAATAGGAAGTGATGTAAAGTAAACATCTTTTATCAAATTTGACAAATCAAATAGTAAATGCCTATAATAAAAAAAAATACTTTTGAGAAAAACAAATGTTAACATATAACTAAATATAACAAATCAACAAAAGAATATAAACAAATAATAATAAAGCAAAATTTAATTTTACTTAAATAATAATAATAATGATATTTCTTAAATCAATTTTACTTTTTTATTTAATTTTTTAATTACTCAAACGAAATTAATTGTTAAAAGTTGTCTCCTCTTAGGTAACTTTTTTATTAAAGAATATTAAAGTGTATCTGCAAGTTAAATTTTCATTTAACTGTTTTTATCAGATGTTAGTTTTTCAAAAATTATACAAGATTTTAAATATACAATTTGATTATACTTTGGGTAATTGCTTCTGCATCCTGCATTTGTTTCTCTCCACCGCATCACTGTTTAGAAATATCATTTTGACAGATTATCGAAAGGAAGGAGAAGTTGTGTAAAAATATGATAGGGTGTATGAAATAAATAAAGGAGTGCAGAGAGCAATTGTTCATCCGTTATAAACTTAAGTATCTTAATATAGGCAACTTACTGCACCCTATCACTTTTATGGAATGCCAAAAGTGTTCTTGGCAAAATATACTAAAGGCCAAAGTGGTTCACTGAGTGGTAGTGATGGTAAATTTTCCGACAAGTATGGTGGTAGAGGATGTTGCAACAATTTTCTCCTGCAACCTTCTCTTGCAACGTTGAATGTAGGTAAGTTATTTTAATTTGTTTGGTTTAGGCATGGTGTAGAGGTATAGGATTCGATTTTTCATTTAACGATTACTAAAAATGAAATCCGTAATAGAATGTGGGTAGGTTAAATATATTACAGAAAATGTTTTTCGTAGGAGGTTATTGTGTTACGAAAATTATTTTCCGTAAGTGGGGGTGTGTGAGATAAGTGCCTACGAAAATTGTTTTCTGTAAGAAGAGAAAGTAATTACGAAAAAAGTTTTTCATAAGAGAAATTTTTGTTACGGAAAACGTTTTTCGTAAGAGGACATTCAATTTATGGAAAACCTTTTCCATAGAAGGAGAATTACATTACAAAAAAATGATTTTCGTAAGCAACTTCTCCTGTTGTGGAAAAAGTTTTCCATAAGAGAAAAGTCCTCTTATGGAAAACATTTTCCGTAAGATGCTTTCCTTATGAGGAGCGGAAAATGTTTTTCCTAAGGGTTTTATGGAAAATCTTTTCCATAAAACCCTTGCAGAAAACATTTTTCATAGATGGCTTACAGAAAAGGTTTTTCGTAATGAACAATCTTTTTGAAAAAAAAAATTAACTATGGAAAACGTTTTCCATAAACATAGTTAAAAAAAAAAACACACCTCCTTCGTCAAACGTTACAGTACCTCTTTCGTTGCTTCACCAAATTAAACCAATACAAACTCAAATTCATCCAACCAAATCAAACAAATTTATCAAACAATACATACTTTCAAATCAAACCAATATTTCACGAAAAAATCAAACTCTTACCTCTCAAAACGTTGCTCTTCGGTCGTCGTCGTGCTCCTCCATGTTGTCGTGCTCCTTCACATCGCACCGCTGCTCCGCCTGCATCCGTCGTCACCGTTAGCCTTCAATGTCGTCACCATGTAGCTCCTCTGTCATTAACCACCAACATTCTCCTTCCTTTTCACAAAACCACCAAAACCCTAACTTTCTCTTTGAACTTTCTGGCAAGGATAATTATGGAATTACGAAAAAGTGATGGGTTGCAGGAAGCAATTATGTGGGTGCAGGAAGCAATTGCCCTTAATATATTGTTAATGGAATCGGGCCTGGTTTTAAAATTGTTTTGTCGTTCCATTTAGAGAAATGACAAATTCTTCCTCCACCTCCATATCCTCTTCATGCACCTCCATAAAAAAATTTAATTCCTAAAGTACCGCTGTGTAAATGACCAAAAAGACTTTGGTTATTCTGATTAAGAAACAACACAATGTATTCTTTATCTCCACGCAGGTCGAGCACAGTGAAGCACCATTTCATTTCACTCAAATATGTCTTCTATAGTGGTGTTTTTTAAGGTTTAGAGGGTGATTAAATGGTAGGGAAGGCTTTTTGACCTTTGGACAGTGTTGAATGACGACAAGGAACAACGACGTTGGCGATTTGGGACTTATGAACTGGATGGATTTCATCCCGTTGTCATTTTTGTTTTGTTAATGTAAACCGGATGGCACCTCATCTGACTTACATTTTTTCAAAATATAAACAAAACAACAAATTAACCACTTAAATTTACAATACATCTCACAAAGTGGTGGATGAGGAAGATGGTACACAGAGGATTATGAAAATGAAATGGAAACACGGACGAGGAAGATGTCCACGAATGAGGTTATGGAGGTGAGGAGAGTGGAGGACAATGCTGACTTTTCCAATTTTAAAATAAAGATATATGAGTAATTTCTTATTCATTATGGAGGTGAAAAAAGAAAGTATGTATTTGGAAGAAGAATTCCTCTAAAATAAGATTTATGTAAGTATTATTGTACAGACTTCATGATTATAATCTTTATAATAATTTTGAAATGACTTATTTTGTAAACAATTCTTATCTAGTTTATTTATTTAGATCACAAATATAACAAACATAGTTATAATTATACAAACATAATAAAATATGGTATATTATACAAACAATTAATACTACGGGTGATTCAATGATATATTATGTCAGTTACATGTAAAATACTATATTATTATCTTAATTATTAATACTATGATTGAGTGAATTGTGTGTGGATGGTAAGGATATTTGGATTAATAGATAGATGGTAAGATTTGAAGGGATTTGAAGAAATTGATTATGAAAGTTTGAGAATGATTTGATAGATGTTATAGATATTTTTAATTGATATATTTCTGAAATTACTAATTGATCTTTGTGGACAATGAAAACCTTAAACCAACTTAAAGGGATGTTTTGTAATTTTCAAAGTTATGATCCACTTATAAGGATATTTTATAATTTTCACCTCATTTATGAGGGCTATTTCGTAATTTCAAGTTACATCTCTTCAAATCTCTTTATATCATCAATCAAAGATATCATTCTCCAAATCCTTCATCATCTATCCTCTCAAATTAATCAATCAATCAACCTTCATCTTTTTAAATCCATCCTTTTTTAGAATAAATCCATCCAAATTGATTCAGACTAGAAATATATATTTTCTTTTATGGGAAATCACATTTCTTTTAACATTATGGTAATTGTTTAGTGAGTTGGTATTTTTGTTTAATGCTATAATTTCATCTGAAGGAACATTCAAACTTATAATTAAGAGTGTCTTCCGTTTATCAATTTTGTTATTAAGTCATTAATGATATTTTCTTACATTTTAGATTATAGATTATTTAACCCAAAAAATCAACAAAGTTTAAGAGAACTTAAAAATCAAAATTCACAAAAACCTAACAGATTATAACACCATTTTTTTGGATATGATAAAAGAGAATAAAAAGCCATAATAACACAAACTGAAACATATTTTATTCAACAGACATACATAAAATTAAACATGTTTGTTTTACTCAACACACATGTTTTTTACATAAACTTAAACATGTTTTATTCAACATGTTTTTTTCTACATAAACTTAAACATGTTTACTCAACACATTTCTCAAAATAACACACATAAACTGAAACACAGACATGCACACAACTTTAAGCACACCTTAAGAACATAGGAAGCAAGTACTGCATGCACCACATGGAAACAGGCTAATCAGAAAGGTGGACAAGGTTTAGGAAAATGAGGCATTGCTATATGAGGAAAAAAAAATCAGGGATTGCTATAGGAGGAAAAGAAAAATCAGGGTATGATATAGGAGGAAATGATGATGGAAAAAGTTGGTTGGTATCATATTTTGCTTCTTTCTCTTCCACTTTATAGTAGCTGCTTCTTCTTAGATCTGCTTCTACTTTCTACTTTGGAATGATGTTCTTCATCTTCAAAAGTAGTTACCACTTGTTTCTCATCAGGTGAAGTAGTAGTACTCTGAAGCTTCTTTGCAGTACTTGGAATAACTCCATTGTTCATCACTGCAACAAAACACAACAAAAGCATTATGATATTAAGATTACAAGCCATTTTGAAGAGTGGTTTTGGTGAGTTGTGCTGCTAGAGAACATATATATATATATAAAAGAACAGAGTAGTTGAATAATAAAATTAATATGTATAAATTATTTTATAATATTTTGATATGTATAAATAAATAATCTTATGTCACCATTTGAGTGTTAAGTAAGACATTAAATAGACATTAAATAGGATATTAAATAGGGAGCATGAGAGAAATGATGAAGGTCTCTAGCATTTGACAGGATGGATTAAATGACCAATTGGAGAGCCCATGCAAGCATGTAACCCACTTATCAAACCCTGCTTCCATGAAACATTGTAGTAGGTAAAGGAATTTAAAATTTTCACTAATTTTCTTATTTATTAAATTATTAATGTTTAAATATCAAGCATATTTATTTTGTTCAATGTCTGTTTTATAAAATATTAAGAAGTTAAATAAGATGTAATAAGAAGATAGTGTAATGTTATTCTTCACTAAGTTTCTTTATAATTAGGAGAAACTGTTTCTTTTTTCAATATAATGGTTATATTTAATAAAGTAGTTGAAAATTAGTTAAATTCTTAATAGTTAATTGAAATAGAAATATTAATTACTGATTTAGTTCTTATATTTGGTAAAATTTGTAATTTTAATCTTTAAACTTTTTATATAATTTCAATTCACTTTAATCCATTTTCATTAGACATGTATATTTACTTTTAACATTGACTAATTAAATGTATTTGGATCGGTAATTTTGAAAAGTAGATTAATATATATTACAATTAGCTAAATATGTAAAAATAAAATAAAATTAAGAAATAAAAAAATTAAGAAATATATTGAATCATTGCTTAATTCAATTTGTTAACTAAGTTATGCATTTAAATTAATAAAATAAACTACTCTAATCCTACTACCTAGCTGCTAAGATTGTTTTAACTCTTACTTTTTAATAGACTAATTATTGAATTTTTCTTCAGCCATAATTTGATCTATTCATATATAAATCTCATTTCTATATAGCTGTGAACAATGTTTCCTTATTTTTAAGGTTTTATTTTATCTTGAATCTATGTTTTCTCTGTTTCATTGGTTTAACACAATTCAATTATTTGAGAAAAATTGTTCTAATCCCGCGAAAACACATGCATTTGTCCCATATTTTTTTCTTTTTAGTTTTAATTTTAATTTCTAAGTTATCAAGATAAACACACTTAATTAGTCAATACTAACTTAAACACGCAATGTTTTTAAAATAAATAAATGGTCTAAAATTGGGATAGTGGGACAAAAAAATTATATAAATAAGTGTTTATATAAAAAGTATTATTAACTTTAATGTATTGTTTTTTAATATTATTAACGTTTAATTATTAACTAGATTGAAATTTATCTCACTTAGACATTATTACCATAAAAATAACTATTAATATAACCTTTGTGGCCTCTGGATTAAATGCTAAATGTTTTAATAACTACTTAATTCTAGTGACATGTGAGAAGATTTGAATGTCCTATTTTATGATCATGTCATTAAGAACATGACAATATATTTTAGTAAAATAATTAATATTTTGTCTTTTTGCTTTGTCATTGTCAACACCCAATTTCGTTTGGGCAGGCAAATTATTTCATATTATAAAACAATATAAAAATTAAAATAAAAGGGTGTATTATCTAGTTTTATTATATTACTATCATTTAAATAATGAAAAATGAGATACTTTGGTTCCATTATATTCAATAAATAAGGTTTTAAAATAAAATTCATAAAAAGAAATAGTAAGGAAAGTCAGTTTATTAAAAATTGTTAAAAATCGAATTTTTCCATTAAGAGAAAACTAAAAATGTGGTAATTAAAAGATAACAATTAAAAAATAATAATAATTAATTAAAAAACGAAAATAATAAATAACAAATAAATAAATAAATATTAAATAATTAATGATTAAATAATAAAAGCAAAATAAAAATAAATTAAAAAAAGGAGATTAAACAATAAAAAAAGACAAGAAAAAGAAACTGCTTTCAAACTATTTACTTGATCTGCACGTTCTAGATAATAAATAAATAATAAAAAATAAAAAAAATGAGTCAATGTCAGTAGACTCCCATGTTCTCACTCTTTAACTCCACGTACTGTTTTTAAAAAAAAATAATAAATAAATATTTTTAAACTACTCAAATAACCACCCATGTTCTCCACTTAAATAAATTTTTATCGTTGAAAAATGTTTCAAGTCTTATTCTTGAGAAGATTCATATTTTTAAAGAAATTAAAAATAAACAATAACAAATATGAATGAGTCAAAGAGAGGTAACTTCTCTTAACCTCTCTACAACTGAACTACTGGATTTTTAAAAATATATCAATTAAAAATAAGGAAAAAAAAAAGAAAAGGGGAAATATATTGGTGAACGGGGAGAAAAAGAGAGGAGAGATATCATTGGAGACCACACAGAAAGCAAGAAGAGAAAAATATTGAAGAGAAAAATATTGACATTGAGAAGAACAATAACAGAGAAAAAGAAAAAAACACAAAAGAAAAATCAACGAACATCACTAAGTATGTTTTTATTTTGCTTATTTTTGAGTTTTTATTGGTACCTTCATTTGCGTAAAAAAAAAACAACAATATCCATAGCATTATGCACTCATCTGTAATCCTGCCGAGCTTCTAAAATGCACCCAGCACCATAGCATCTCCTTCAAGGCACCCAATTTGCACCTCCACAAGGTCATGGCACCACCATATACTCCACCATGCATGGGGTTACATCACCACCCTCAACTTCAGCCTCTTCCACTATGCTGCCGCCACGCTTCCGCCAAAGAAACCATTAAACTACCCTTACCCTACCTACACAAAGTCATTATAAGTCTCCTGCAATTACCAAACCTCCAAAACTACACCCACCAAGCCACCATATGCCACTTCCAGCACCTTCCACGAATTCCACTATGCGACACCATTATTCCCTCCTAGAAACCACCATAGAACCAGCCCCATGCACTACAAATTAATCATGCTTTAGTCATGATAGCACCCTGCCTCATCACTATCTACACCATTGAAAGCCTCCACACCACCACAAGCCCCTCACCACGGCCACGTTCTTCCATGCACCACTGCCCCACCAAACTCCCGTTTGCGTGCCAAGAACAACATGAACCACGCCTTCAAGAGCCTCTCCCGTTACAGCAGCATCCTCTTGCCACTCTTTGCCACTCCAACCTCGACCTCCATCATACACATCCACCATCAGCAGCCCCGAATGGAGAACCCAACACCACCATGAACGCTCCACTGCACCTTAAAACCACCATGAAAACGCCTCACGTCCACCTCCACCTTCCACTCATCCTCACTGCGTCACCATGACAGCAACCATGGAAAGGCTTCGCACCTGCCATGTTCCTGCTTCACCCTCTCTGCACCTTCAACCTCTCTCCTCACAATAGCAACCACACCTCCGTTATTGCAACCCTCCACCAAGACCGACGAGACACCTACCAAGCCACCATGCGTCTTCACCATGCCTCCATGACAGCTTTCTCCACCTCCTTCCATTCGCTCCAAACAACCATAGCCCTTTTCAACACTCGCTGGTTCAGAATTGCACCCCCAAGAACGCCAAAACCTTGCCACCGTGCCACAAACAGCACCATCGCGCCAAGCAACGCCATCAACCCTTACCAGGCTCATGTCGACCACCATGCGAGCGCAACCCTACCCATTTCTCATCTTCCACGTACTTCCATGGCACCCTGCAATAAAGAAACGCTACCTCCTCGCTCCACCATGAACCTCCAATGCCCCAGCCAACGCATCAAACCTGCACCACCTTCATCAAGCTTTTGCCTCCACCAAGTGCCCCTTCCATGCTCGCTGCGCCAACCAAAAAAAAACTTCCTTCGCTGTCATGCAAACCTTGCCATGCAACCACCATAAACTCTCGTCCAATGCCCCAGCCAACGCATCAAACCTGCACCACCTTCATCAAGCTTTTGCCTCCACCAAGTGCCCATCTATGCCACCAACAACCCACGAGCTTCTCGTTCACTTGCGTCTCAATCGCAAACTGCCCCCCAAACCACCAATGATATTATCGTCAAACAACCACCCAAGCCTCCACCATGAAAGCCGCTCCTTGCCATACCCTCTAGTTCACGCTTTCATGCACCGCCGCCGTCGTCCATGCGGCCGTGAATAGCGCCGCCGTCGTTGACGCGGCCGTGGGTAATCCCGCCGTCGCTGCCAACAGCCAAGGCCGCCATCGCCTCTTCAACCTGTGCCCTGCTTGACATTTGCCACTGTACACGAGCCTTCAAACCCTAGATAGGTTTCAGTTAGGGGGTGGTGCTGCGCACACCCCCGTGAAATGCCCTTGGTTACTGGTTGGGCTTCTAAATAGTGGAGCTATTCTTTGCACCCCACTGATTTAAGTCTGCGCCTGTGCTGCAACTCAATTACCAAAATGCCCTTAACATAAATGGATTTTTGGTTAGGGTTTTGCTTTCTGTATCCCATCTTTTGCGCCTATACCCCTTGCTCTTCACAATCCCAAAAAGACCATTCTGACTAGTTGAACTGCTTTCTGCACCTCTCTTAATTAGGTTGTACACCCTACATTTTTCAAAATTCCAAAATTATCCTTTACAAATATCCAAGTAAAGAACTATGTAACCCTGATTCTCTATCATCCTAGAGATACGTAGGAGCGAGGTCATTATATTCTTTTGGAAAAGATAAATATTTTGAAAAACCACACTATTTTGTTTTACTTATTTAATTAAAGATACCGCCTTACGGCGGGCGTTGTGGGGGTGTTGATACCTTCCCCACACGTAACCGACTCCCGGAGTTTCCATAGTTTTGATTTTTTCATAGTTTTTCCTTTAATAAATTATGGTGGCGACTCCTCTGTTTTATCAAAACTTAAAACTTTTTTAAGATCGTCGTCCCGGTTGCGACACTCATTATTGTAAATACTAATTGACAATTTGTTTGTTTTGCTATGTGTATTTCCACTAATTTAAAATCAAATAAATTACAAAATTTTATTTTAAAATTATTTTAGAGATTTGTCAAACTAAACAAAGTCATATTTTTATCATAAAATAATATATATATATATATATATTATTTTATATATATATATATATATATATATTATTTTATAATTTTAATATATTTTAAATTTTATCATTTTTATATATTTTTCTTAAATTAATTTCACTTTTTTATTAAATGTTTTTAATTATTTGGACGAAATTAAGTTTAACCTTCATCATTTTTTATGTAATTTTTTTATTAGATAATATGAAAGTGTATCTGTGAAGTTAAAATTTAATTTCATTGTTTTTATCAGATGTTGGTTTTTAAAAAATTATAAAAAACTTTAAATATATAATTTAATCCTACATGCTTTAAGTGTTTTAATATGTTGTTATTGGATTCCGGTCATAGTTTTAAGATTGTTGTCATTCCATTTACACTAACGTTTATGTAAGTGTTATAGTAAGACTTCATGAAATTATACCTTAATCAATACTTATAATTATACCTTAATCAATACTTATAATAGTTTTGAAATGCAACTTATTTCTTTAAAGTTGTACCTTATAGACAATTCTTATATAGTTTATGTTTTTAAACCACAAATATAACAAACATTGTTATTTTATAATGTGAAAACATGGTATATTATACAAACAATTAAAACTATGGGTGATTCAATGAATACTCTGTCAACATTCTTAGTAAATAAAATTTATTTTCAGAAACAATGAAAAAATGTGTATTTAATTAATTTAAAAAATGATAAAATGATAAAAAAGAAGTTTTCCAAAACTAGAAAAAATGGTACTCTCTTTTTAATAAAAATTTTTAAAGTAATTATTTTAAAATTTTATTATTCATTATTCTTTTTAAAAAACAAGTAAAAAAATATAATTTGGACCTAATTCACTAAATTGTACAAAAAAAAAAAAAAAAAAAAAAAAAAAAACCATCAACAACAAGAGTGCTTCTTCCTTCACCTCCATAGCATCTTCCCGCACCTCCATAGTAAATTGAAAAATACCATTTTTTTAGCCTTTATAATTTTTTTTAAACCCATTTTATCCTTTACTCTGTTATCACTGAAACCCTGTACCTTTGAACCCACCTCCGCACCTCCGATGCTCTACTAGTCATACACCTCCTCCACCTCTTGCACCTTTGGTTACCACCACAGCACACGACCATCTTTGGTTTCCGTCATTCAGTCATTCAGAAAGATAAGTATTATTGTAAATTTAATTGTCATTCAGGAAGATAAGTATTATTGTAAATTTAATTGTATGTTATAGTGGTAGTTGTGTTGGCCATTCGTTTTCACTGAAAATAGAAATTGTGAGTTGTACAAATGGCGAGTAATTCAAATTTTAGAATAACTTGGAGCTTGTAAAATCCAATCAAAAATGAAATCAACTCCCAAATGCGAAAATCACAAAAGAAATCAATGAAAAATACAATCGTGACTCGTGAGAGAGCAGTGAATATATCACCGAGAGTGAATGAGTGAAAGCGGAAGAGAAAGCCAGAAAGATGAGATTGTGAAAGTTAATCCTTGTTTAATGAAACTGTGCATCAGTCAAACATACGATTAATAGCGTGCATAGGTCAGACTTATTCTATTTTTCAAAATTATTTTTCGTTGTGTATCTTAGAAAAATGCTAAAACTTTTTATTTTATTTAATCTTTTTTATCATTTTAGTGTATATTTAGAGTGAGTTTAGGCCACTTTAATTATTAAATTACTTTTTGGTATCCATTTAGAGTAAACTTGATCTTAATTTTAGTGTCTCCTATTTGGTGGACTCAAAACTTTACACCCAATATCATGTTTTCTTGTAGTGTCTAATTTTTTTTTTTTTAATATTGCAAAACTATAAAAGTAAAATGTTAGCTTCTTTTCATAAAATATTGAAATGTTTAAAAATATACATTTTAATTTTTTTTCTCTATCATTTATTTTATTTTTATTTTTTGTTTTTCAGAAAATAAAAAAAATACTAGAAAAAAATTCAGGCCCAGCCCATTTGCGATTTCACCATTTTATCCTAAAAAATCTAGCTAAAGAGAAGTTAAGAAGAAAAGCCAATAGTAAAAACTAGCTAAACAAGAGATAAGAAGAAAAGCCAGGCGCACAAAAATCTAAAGTTGTATTTTGAGTATTAAATTAAGGTAGAGCAATGTTTTGGTGTTTATTATTTTAATTAAATTAATAGCATAAAACTTACCATTTATTATTTTAATTAAATTAATAGCATAAAACTTACCATTTATTCATACATTACATGTCACAATGTGAAAATGTGTATTGTGTGTCTTTAAAAAAAAAACTTTACCTTAAATATTAAATATTTATTCAAAAGACCAGAAGTGTAGATAAATATTCCAAATACTCATAACTAATATAATAGAAAATTGCATCGTTAGGTGTGGCATTATGAATATTAAATAATTATTATCCATACTTGACCTTTCTTTACTACTGGTGTGTTATACCATCATTCATATTGTATAATAAATTGAAATTTTAAGAATTATGGAAATAATTTAATTATTTCAAAGTAGATAATCGTAAATTTTGTTGATAAATAAAAATTTGAAAACGTTTATATTTTTTTTAAATTATGTCTTTTTTTATATTTTCTGTTCAGTTTAGTATTTAGTATAGGTTGAGATATTATTAATTTGATTTTAATTACAATATAGTTAGTTTAGTAGAGTTCGAACGGACATTATTAACATAACATTGTTTTTCAGCTTATTTTTAGTAAGATTTTTTTCTAATGTTCTTTCTCACCATTAACGTCTTATTTGATAATAAAAAAAATATATTTTATTGATATTATAGATTATTTTTTATTTAATGTAAAGTGTTTATTTCTTTAATTAACATTAACGTCTTATTTGATAATAAAAAAAATATATATTTTATTGATATTATAGATTATTTTTTATTTAATGTAAAGTGTTTATTTTTTTAATTAACATCAATCAGAATGTTTTTTTTAATAACAAAAAATAAAATTAAAAAAAATATTTAAGGGATATTCTAACCCGATTACGAAAACTTATCACTCTTATCCGAGGGACTTGCTATGTACCAAGCTACACAATGGGCAATCAAAATACTACACACTACCATCTCTTTCATAAAAGTACAAATATATTTATCAATCATACCGACAACATTACAAGTAGAGATTCATTACTGTTGATCGGACTAGAACTTTGATTCTACCTTCTTGTTCCATAGTAGCAATCCACGTCTTCTAACTACTCATAATTTGGTTGATATGGAATGTGAGTATGGATTGATGGTGTCAAACTGAACCTTAGGCTAAGGAGCAAATCAATATGGAAGCATATGGAAGTCGACCAAATAAGAGGAATAGAGAAACTATACAAGTCAACAATTCGTCAAATGATGATAAAAATGAAGTTGATGTTGTATTAACTGGCTAAAGTCTCCTCAAAGTGTTTTCAAAAAATATGGGCATAAAGTATCTATCTTGTACTTCAAATCTGGAAAATATGTTGAAAATTGATATTATTATATTTGATATTAAGGTAGATGTAGTTTATTTGAGAGATTTTGAGAAGAAGAAAGGAGTTTTGTATTAAAGGTAACAAAGTGAATGTATTAAAGATAACAAAGTGAATGTTTAGATTAAAGGTAAGATAGTATGTTTAGATTAAAGGTAAGATAGTATTGGGTTTTGTTAAATTTGTGTTTAAGTTAGAATTAGAACATTCCTTAAGTGTTTTTATGAATAAATATTTATTTACTCATAGTTATTAAAAAAATAAAAAAAAATAAACGAGATTATTTTCTATCAATATAAATAAAAATAAATTAGTTAATGTTGATAACATTTTTTTAATTGACGTTATTTTTTTCAAATATTATTACTAGTATTTATTCTCTAACATAGGTTTAAAACTATATTTTAATTGACGTTTATAAAAGTTTTCTCATAATGAATATTAGCTAGATTTTTTTGATCAAAGCGTATAATAATTTTTTATAATCAATATTAGCTAAATTTTATTTTATCAAAGCGTATAATAATTTTTTCCAATATTTACAGAAATTGTTTCTTATTTTATATGATTAAATTATTTAGAGATGATGTTTGTATTTAATATTTTTTATTTAATAGTATTAACAATATATTTAAACAAAAAATTAATATATAATAAATTTAAATTATCTTATTTAAAATATAAAAAATAATTAAAATTCAATGGGATCAATGCAAATGTGTTTAGTTAATATTAAAATAATCTGAATTATTTTAAAATAAAATAATTATAGTTGTAATACCTTATTAAACATGTCATGTAAGAATCTAATATTATTATCTTAATCATTAATATCGTAATTTAAAAGTTGTAGTAAAATTACAAATTTAATTCTAAAGAAAATTGAAGATTAAATGTTTATTTAAAAAAATTATGAATCTACCTCAAGTGAACACACATTTCAAGAATTAAAGATGAACAATGGGTATTGATACTCTGATCATAACCAAAATATTTTAACCATTTTTTATCCTAGAGTGTGCTTGTGATTTTAGTTGTATATTATTATAAATGTCCACCCTCTTTTTTTATCTTTATTATCTTCTTCAATATTTAATAGTCATGAATATCATTTTCTAAACCTAAGTCACCGAAATGGTGTAATTATAAACATAATTTTTTATGATGATGTAATTATAAACATCATTTTCTTTGCCAAAAATAAATAAATAAGCATCATTTTCTCTCTTAACACTTATAATAACAGTATTAATACAGTGCAAGGTATTATTTTTTCTGTTTGTCTTTATTACTCTCTTTTCTATTACTCTCTTTACTCTCCTATCTCAAATTTCAGGAACCCCTTCCGTCCTCACATTATAAAAAGTTATCACAACAAATTATTATTAACAACATAACTAATTATATTCAAATAATAATAATTTTATTTAGATAAGATGCTTATTAAAAAGGTTTGTTAATAATAAAAATATTGTATAGCTTTTTAATTTTTAAAAGTTTTAAATTTGTAAATAATTAAAATACTAATTGTTAAAATGGCAAATTCCTTGTGCAACTTTTAAGCTTAAAAAAATTAAAAATTATTATAGCGACCATTTTAAATCATTATTCTCTACCAGAGAGTAAGATTAAATGTTAAGACTTTAACAAAAGAGACTTTTGTTTAAAAGAACTAAAATATATATTAGGTTATGGCTGAAGTGAAATTTCTTCAACATTATAGTGATTGTTATGAGTGTGTAGGTCTTTTTGTTTAATGCAATAACTTGATCTGAAGGACCATTCCAACTTATAATTAACCGTCGTTCATCTAAGTCTTACAGCAGTTTTGTTATTATAATTCATTGCTATTTTCTTAAATTTTAGAATTTAAAAAAAAAATTAACAAAGTTTGAGAGAACTTAAAAAATCACAATTCACAAAAACCTAACAGATCATAAGACCACTTTTTTAGATATCGTAATAGAGAGTAAAGAGCCGTAATAGCTATTAAAGAAACTAACCATAAAGCTAACACAAACTGAAGCATGTTTTATTCAACAGACATACATAAACTTTTTTTTTAACTGCGAAGAATAGAATAAATTGGGACACTTTAGGGGGTGTTCCAACTTTTATACAAAGTACATATTATCCTAATTCAAATATGAAACAAAACAACAAAAGACATTTTTTTCATCTAACTCAACTAATACAGCTCTTCTAGATAAACAAAAATAATACAGGAGTGTTAGATTTGGAAGGCAGCTCTCCAGTATACAAAATTACTATCCTTCAAACTGATCAAACACCATAGCACACTACCCAAGTTTGAGATACACCCTCCTTTGATTAGAAAATGTCTTCCGTTGATTTGATGTCACTTTAAATCGTGCAAGTTCCACACACCAATAAGAATCCTTCCATCACTGCAAACTGCTAACATTAACAGCACTAGAATGTGTCTCTTGATAGATACCAGACATGTCACCTTCACCTGCATCACTAGTAACCAAGCATGTATTGTCCTAACCTACTAGCAGTACTACCCAACCCCCCTAACCTCACTTAGTACCACTTAACAGCAGAAAAAAATACAACCTAGTTATCCTAAATTTATCAAACACTGCAGAGGACATAAATTCCAATCTGAGAATGAAAAAATCACTCTTTTCCTATAGTATTTGACCCATGTCCAACAACTCAATTGTGCTGAGGAAAAAATTTCTAACTCATCAACAACACCATTGTTAAACATCACAAGTAACCAACACCATTCAACAGACATACATAAACTTAAACATGTCTTAATAGACATTTTTTTTCTTACATAAACACATTTTATTCAACATATATGTTTTTTTCTACATAAACATGTTTTATTCAACACACATGATTTTCTTATAATAACACACATAAACTGAAACATATACACATGCAGACCACTTTAAGCAAACCCTAAGAACATAGGAAGCAAGTAGATTTTCCTGCATGCACCACGGCATGGAAGCAGGCTAATCATGCAGGTGGAGAAGGAGCAGAAAAACCAGGGATTGTTATAGGAAGTATAGGAGGAAATGGAATTGAAGGCCTTGGAAGTGGTAATCCTGGAATGGATGGTGATGGAAGAGGTAACCCTGGAATGGATGGTGATGGAAGTGGTAACCCTGGAATGGATGGTGATGGAAGAGGTAACCCTAGAGATGGTGATGGAACTGGAACCCTGGAGATGGTGATGGAACTGGAACCGATGGACGTGGGAACGGAAGAGGAGGAAGTGGAAGAAAGGGTGGCAATGGTAACCCTGGAATGGATGGTGGTGTAAGTGGTAATCCTGGAACAGATGGTGATGGAAGTGGAAAGGATGGAGGTGGGAATGGAAGAGGAGGAAGTAGAGGAATCATGGGTGGAAAAAGCTGGTTGGTATCATATTTTGCTTCTACTTTGGGATGACGCTCTTTATCTTTAAAGTTAATTACCACTTATTTCTCATCAGGTGAAGTAGTAGTACTCTCAAGCTTTGTTGCAGTATTTGTAACAACTCCATTCTTTATTACTATAACAAAACAGAACAAAAACATAACATCAAACGTCATTTTGAGAAGTGGCTATGGTGAGTTGTGCTGCTAGAGAACATGCATATATATACAAGAATAGAGTACTTAAATAATAAAATTAATGAAAATATTATAGAAAAGTATATTAAAGTGATAAAGGAAAGTATGAAAGCAAGAAGTAGGAAGTAGAATAAAAATTGAAAAATATATTATTCTAAACAATTTTGTATTTGAATAATTTTATATGAACGTTACTTGAAAATTTTATTTTATTTAATTTATTTTTACTGATAAAAAAATATATGAAAGTTTTTACTTTGTTGTATAAAATAATACTAAAATATAAATATTGAACAAATGAAAGAAAGTATGAAAGTTATTTATAGTGACATTATAATCAACTTCATATACCTTGGAAGTGTAAGTGTTTTTAGAAGAGGATGACTTATTATTTTCCTTGAATTCAGAACACCCTAATCCCTAATCAAATTCATACCCCTAATGGTGATTAGGGGTACTACTACAATGTTAAGAAATAGACATTAAATCAACATTAAATAGCCATTAATTAGGAATAAGAAGAATTATGATCCCATTCTAAAGCCATGCATGTAAGCCACGTCTCAAAGTCTATCGCAAAGTCTGTCTCTATGGAATCGTAGTAGGTAAAAGATAATTTTAATTTTTTAACTAATTTTCTTATTTATTAAATTATAGTTTTTAAATATCAAGCATATTTATTTTGTTCAATGTCTGTTTTATAAAATATTAAAAAGTTCAATAATATGTAATAAGAATATAGTGTAATATTATTTCTCAATTATTGGACCTAAAGGTAACAGTTTTTTTTTTTTTAAATTAGGAGAAACTGTTTTTTTTCAATATAATGGTTGTATTTGATAAAAGTGGTTGAGGAACTGCTTTTTTCTTTTTTCAGTATAATGGTTGTATTTTTGAAGTCTAAGTGTTTTTGTGTTTATACAAATGTCCACCGTTATTTGATACTTATGAATATCAATTTTTAAACCTGTCACTAAAATAGGTGTAATTATAAACGTCATTTTTTATTAACAGGTTTAATAATAGTATCAATACAGTTATAAAGTACAATTTTGATTGTCATTTTTCAAATCCCCACTTTAGTCTAAATGTTAAAATTAAGGTAATGATTATTATAATGTATTTGGATAGATAATCTTTTGAGAATAATTAAATTTTATAAGAAATTTGAAATGTTTTATTAAAAAAAATATGTTGATTGTATAATAAATTGAAATTCTAACAATTATGAATGTAATTTAATTATTTAATAAAGTAGATCATTATAAATTTTACTTGAAAAATAAGAATTTGAAAACTTTTATACTCTCTCGTTTTTTTAAATTATTTCTTTTTTTTCTTTATATTTTCTGTTCAGTTTAGTATGTAGTATAGGTTGAGATATTATTAATTTAATTTTAATTAAAATATAATTAGTTCATAGATATTATTAAAATATAATTAGGTCCGACATTATTAACATATAACATTGTTTTCAATGAATTGGATTTGTTTTTATCATGATTAATTTATTATTATTATTATCATTATTATTATTATTATTATTATTATTATTATTATTATTATTATTATTATAATGAGATCAAAAGAGGTTTTTTTATTAATAGTGTGTGTAAGGAAAGTGAAAGAAAGTATGAAAGTTATTTATAGTGACATTATAATCAATTTGATATACCTTGGAAGTGTAAGTGTTTTTAGAAGAGGATGATCTTGTTATTTCCCTTGTATTCAGAACACCCTAATCCCTATTCAAATTCAAACTTATAATGGTGATTAGGGATACTACTACAGTGTTAAGAAATAGACATTAAATCAACATTAAATAGTCATTAATTAGGGATAAGAAGAATTATGATGGTTTGTAACTGAAAGAAACTGTTTTAGCTCAAATACAAATCAACATTAAATAGCCATTAATTAGGGATAAGAAGAATTATGATGGTTTGTAACTGAAAGAAACTGTTTTTGCTCAAATACAAGAGAGGGGTGAATTGGATTTCAAAATATTTTTTAAAAAAACTAGTTGACCTTTTAAAAAATCCAAAGTTGTTTAATAAACTGGATCTTTATTGACTTTACTGAGTAAGACAGTAGAATGAATCAGTAAACAGAATCTAATCCAGTCACAGTACAATGTAACAGATCAAACAATTTTATCTAAATTTAAATGTAAGTACGGAAACGATTTAGTTTACTGCACAGAAACAAAATAGAACATAACCATATAGAAAGAACTGATCAATTTCAAGTTTATCAACCTTGACAGATTAAAAAAACTTTTTATTAAACAATATAAACTTTGTTAAATGTGTGAAAACAATCTTTGATCAACAACTATGAGAGATTTGGTTTTCTGGTAAAATAAACTGATAAACAGTTAACCCAGCAAATTGCGAAACTGCTGATTTGTAGAAAACTGATATACTGGTTGTTAGCAGATTCAGAGCAGTTTGGATTAGACTGTGTTAAAAATGGAATAACTGATTTTAGGTTGTTTTTTAAAATGCTTTCAGAAAATGATGAAGTTATTCAATTAGCAAAATTCACTTAATTCTGAAAAATTCAAGACAATCAGCAAGAACAATAAAGAGAGAGAACAAGAGAGAATAAGGACACAACAGATTTTTATACTGGTTCACCCAACAGCAGGGCTACGTCCAGTCCCTCACACACAGTAAGGATTTCACTAAACTGATCAACCTGATCCAGTTTACAACACTTGCCTACAGTAAGACGACACTGCACTCTGCAGCCAACCCCTGCTGACCCTACAGCAGAACAAGAAACACTACAGAATCCATTGTGTGCTTCAAGAACTCCCTTGCTGAAACCCACAGCAAGTAACGTTATACAGAGCCCACTGTATAACCTAGAAACGTCTCACTGCAACCCACAGTAAACCACTGTTGATCCCACAGCAGAACAGAAACCACACAGAAACCCATTGTGTGTTTCACGAAGACCCTTGCTGAAACCCACAGTAAGTCAAACCCTGTACAGAGCCCACTGTTCAGAACGGAATTACCAACCCAGACAATTCAAGAACTCAGAATAAATGTCAAAACAGATGATGGACGAACAAGGTTACTAAAATACAAGCATTTCTATACAAAGAAGAACAAAAGTAATAAGAAAGGGTATAGAAGGCTTAGTCTTGATGATCAAATCAGCGAAGAACAATCTCAGTCAAATGATAGCTCCAGCAGCAGTTCAAGAAAACAGTTCTTGATGAAAACTTTGATTGATCTTTGATCACAAGACTCGCAGGCGCATTCTCTCTTTGCTCTCTTTGGAATCTCAAATTTTCGTGCTCAGAAAATGTGTAAAATGATTTTCGTTTCTTTTCAAAAATTTCGTGTCAGCTATTTAAACATAACTGTCATTTAAAAGTTCAGTCAATTGAATCTTCAAATAGTCGACTGTTTTTTTCCAGTTAGTTAAAACAGTTATTTAAAACGCAAGTTTTGATTTTAATGATTTTTCAAAACTTTTGTTAATTCAAAAAATATATTTGGAGCTTATCATTGATTAAAATTGTATGCTTCACTAATTAGACCTCAACCTTACCTCCACAACACACAGTCCTAAGTTCTAGACCAAGTCTTCAATCTTCATGTAGTCTTCATGCATTCCACATATACTCATAAGGTCTTGAACATGTTCACTTGGTTGGCTTCATCAAATCATCACAGTACCCCGGTGCTAACACTATCATTTGGCAGAAATGAATTAAATGACCCATTCTAAAGCCATGCATGTAAGCCACGTCTCAAAGTCTGTGTGTCGCAAAGTCTGTCTCTATGGAATTGTAGTAGGTAAAAGATAATTTTAATTTTTTAACTAATTTTCTTATTTATTAAATTATAGCTTTTAGATATCAAGCATATATATTTTGTTCAATGTCTGTTTTATAAAATATTAAAAAGTTCAATAATATGTAATAAGAATATGGTGTAATATTATTTCTCAATTATTGGACCTAAAGGTAACAAAGTTTTTTTTTTTAAATTAGGAGAAACTGTTCTTTTTTCAAAATAATGGTTGTGTTTGATAAAAGTAGTTGAGGAACTGCTTTTTTCTTTTTTCAATATAATGGTTGTATTTTTTAAGTCTAAGTGTTTTTGTGTTCTTACAAATGTCCACCGTTATTTGATACTTACGAATATCAATTTTTAAACCTGTCACTAAAATAGGTGTAATTATAAACATCATTTTTTATTAACAGGTTTAATAATAGTATCAATACAGTTATAAAATACAATTTTGATTGCCATTTTTCAAATCCCCGCTTTAGTCTAAATGTTAAAATTAAGGTAATGATTATTATAATGTATTTGGATAGATAATCTTTTGAGAATAATTAAATTTTATAAGAAATTTGAAATGTTTTATTAAAAAAAATATGTTGATTGTATAATAAATTGAAATTCTAACAATTATGAATGTAATTTAATTATTTAATAAAGTAGATCATTATAAATTTTACTTGAAAAATAAGAATTTGAAAACTTTTATACTCTCTCGTTTTTTTAAATTATTTCTTTTTTTTCTTTATATTTTCTGTTCAGTTTAGTATGTAGTATAGGTTGAGATATTATTAATTTAATTTTAATTAAAATATAATTAGTTCATAGATATTATTAAAATATAATTAGGTCCGACATTATTAACTTATAACATTGTTTTCAATTGGATTTGTTTTTATCATGATTAATTTATTATTATTATTATTATTATTATTATTATTATTATTATATTATCACTAGTTAAGGTGGAGGTTACTTAATAATGAGATCAAAAGAATTTTTTATTAATAGTGTGTGTAAGGAAAGTGAAAGAAAGTATAATAATGGTACTCTCTTTTTAATAAAATTTTTTGAAGTAATTATTTTAGAATTTTATTATTCATTATTCTTTTTAAAAAACAAGTAAAAAAATATAATTTAGACCTAATTCACTATGTTTTACAAAAAAAAAAAAAAAAAAAAAAAAAAAAAAAAAAAAAAAAAAAAAACATCAATAACAAGAGTGCTTCTTCTTGTACCTCCATATCCTCTTCCCACCCGTAAATTGAAAAATACCATTTTGTCTTTCATAATATTTTTTTAAACCCATTCTATTCTCCTTCATCTCTTGCACCTCCTACACCTTTGGTTACCAACACGGCACACGACCACCTTTGATTTTCGCCATTCAGTCGTTCAGAAAGACCATCTTCTCTTACGAAAGGTGGGGAAATTGGAGATCGAAGTATTTGCAGCTATACATGCAATTAAAAGAAAGATAAGTGGTATTGTAAGTTTAATTGTGTTTTATAGTGTATTGGCGACAGTGGTGGCACTCGTTTTCACTTAAAATTGAAATTGCGAATTATAGGAACCGTAAGTGATTTTAATTTTGGAATGGGAGTGATTCGAATTTTGGAATGAGTTGCGGATTATAGAATCCGTAATCCAAAATAAAATCAACTCCCAAATGCGAAGATCACAAAAGAAATCAACTTACCAAAATCGATTAGAACAACAAACCCAAGTTCGAATTTTAGGGTTTTCATAATCTGAAACTCTATTCGTGGTGAAGACAACCCAAATGAAGAAGACAAGTGTGAAGAGGCAACAACAACAACGAATGAAACTCTATTCGTGGTGAAGACAACCCAAATGAAGAAGACAAGTGTGAAGAGGCAACAACAACAACGAAAGAAGATAGTCATGAATAAATAGTGAAAAATACAATCATGACTTGTGAGAGAGCAGTGAATGAGTGAAAGCGGAAGAGAGAGTCAGAGAAAATGAAATGAAATTTTGAAAGTTAATCCCTTTTTAATGAAACTGTGCGTCAGTCAAGCATACAGTTAATAATGTTTGTAGATCAGACCCATTTTCTTTTTTAAAATTATTTTTCGTAGTGTCTCTTATACATATGTTAAAACTTTTTATTTTATTTAATTTTTTTATCATTTTAAAATACATTTAGAGTGAGTTTAGCCCACTTTAATTATTAAATTATTTTTTTATCGATTTAGACTAAGTTTGATCTCAATATTAATGTCTCTTATTTGGTGGACTCAAAACTTTGCACCCAATATCATGTTTTTTTAGTGTCTAATTTTCTTTTTTTAATATTATAAAACTATAAAAATAAAATGTCAGTTTCTTTTCATAAAAAATTGAAATGCTTAAAAATATGTATTTTAATTTTTTTTTCTCTATCATTTATTTTATTTTTTATTTTTATTTTTTAGATAAAAAAATACTAGAAAATAATTCAGGGCCAGCCCATTCGCGATTTCACTATTTTACCCTAAAAAATCTAGCTAAACAGAAGATAAAAAGAAAAGCCAGAGAGAATGGTGCACAAAAAGCGCGATGGCACAAAAATCTAAAGTTGTATTTTAAGTATTAAATTAAGGCAGTGCATTGTTTTGGTGTTTACTATTTTAATTAGATTAAACATAAAACTTACCATTTATTCATACCTTACATGTCACAATGTGAAAGTGTGTACAAGAGAAAATTGTGTTTTTTTTGAAAAAAATTTACCTTAAATTTTAAATATTTATTCAAAAGACCAGAAGTGTAGATAAATATTCCAAATACTCATAACTAATATAATAGAAAATTGCATCGTTAGGTGTGGCATTATGAATATTAAATAATTATTATCCATACTTGACCTTTCTTTACTACTGGTGTGCGATACCATCGTCCACATTCAGGGCTTCTTCATCTTCCAAACATGACCAGATTTGAAGTGGTTTTCATTGCTACCCCAGCCCTAGGTAACCTTGTTCCACTCGTCCAATTCGCTAACCTTCTAACCAAACACGATCCTCGATTCTCTGCAACCGTTCTCACCATTTTCATGCCACAACGACCCCGCATCAACGCCTACGTCCAAGCACACGCCTCCTCAGCCGCTAATCTCCGAATCCTCCACCTCCCTGCCGTCGACCCGCCCCCACCAGATCAGTACCAATCCTCCATCGCCTTCCTCTCCCTCCACCTACACAACCACAAACACCACATCAAGAATGCACTCCTTAGCCTTCTTCCCTCCGACTCCAACTCCGACTCGCCTCACTCGGTTCGACTCGCCGCCCTCTTCGTCGACATGTTCTCCACCACTCTCATCGACGTCGCCGCCGAGCTCGCCCTCCCGTGCTACCTCTACTTCGCGTCGCCCGCGAGCTTCCTCGGCTTCACGCTCCACCTCCCCCGAGGCGACTCGCTCGAGTCGGAGTCCGAGTTCGCCATTCCGTGTTTCGAAAACCCCTTGCCGCGATCCGTTTTGCCCAGCTTCGTGTTGGATGCGAACGACGCCTCCACCTGGTTCTCTTACCACGCGCGAAGGTACAGGGAGACCAAGGGTATCGTGGTGAACACGTTTGGAGAGCTTGAGCCCCACGCGCTTCAATCACTCTACGACGATTCGCTTCTGCCACGCGTTTACCCTATTGGGCCTGTTCTTGACCTTGCTGGATCGGCCCAATGGGATCCCAACCCGGTCCAGTATAAGCGAATCATGGAGTGGCTCGACCGCCAGCCTACGGCTTCTGTAGTTTTACTCTGCTTTGGCAGCATGGGAAGCATGAGGGAAAAGCAGGTTGAGGAGATCGCGATTGGGCTGGAACGGGCCGGGTTTAGATTCCTGTGGGCCTTGCGGGAGCCTCCGAAGGCCCAATTGGAAGACCCGACAGATTACTTAAACGAGGTGGATGTTTTACCAGATGGATTTTTGGAACGAACGGCTGGGATGGGTTTGGTGTGTGGGTGGGTCCCACAAGCGAAGGTTCTGGGTCATGATGCTGTGGGCGGGTTCGTGTCGCATTGTGGTTGGAATTCGATATTGGAGAGTTTGTGGCATGGCGTGATGGTTGCCACGTGGCCGTTGTACGCGGAGCAGCATCTGAACGCGTTTCAGATGGTTCGGGAGCTGGGATTAGCGGTGGAGATTAGCGTGGATTATAGGGCGGGTGAGGATCTTGTGCGGGCGGAAGCAGTGGAGAAAGGTGTGAGGTCGGTGATGGAGGGCAGTGATGAGATGAGAAGAAAGGTGAAAGAGATGAGTGAGAAGTGCAAAAGCGCGCTTATGGAAAACGGGTCATCTCACAAGAACCTCGTGTCCCTGCTTCAAGAGTTGACAAGTTGATCAATGCAAGGTAATCAAATTTCTGTTTAGCGATCCAACACTTTTTATATATTCAAGAACTAAAAGGTCTTAAAGGAATAATTTGTATGAGTATCAAGCATAAATAAGAACATCAAATTGCACAACATTGGTGCTAAAAATAAGTAATAAGTTAATCAAAAATTGGTAAAAATAGGCAAATCACAAGAGGCATGAAATTTTTTTGGCACGGGTCTCCTACTTAAAAAGCTTAAAAGCTCTGAAGGGAACGTGTGTTACCTCCAACTGTCACATTTTAAATATTCTTATATAAGAAGTTCAGGGGCATGCTAAAACAATAAATCTCAATTATCTTATGTAAGTGAAAATAACAAGTTAGTTTTAAAAGGGATATGGACAGAGTTTCAAATGTTATTGAAGATTTTCGTAAGATGATGACCAATGTAGAGATGATTTTCAATTAGTTAAAAACGACTTTTAGAGATGATCAAAGTTGGAACAAGTGCAATAAATAATATAATGAGAGAATTGAGTTTTATTTTAGGTCCAGTAACACTAAATCATGTTAAACTTTTCACAAATTATAAATAAGTCTTTTCGTGGTGTTAAAGTTAACCTGTCTTTCTTTCCATGGTGTTAAAGTTTATCTTATCTAAGTTTGAGTTCTACTGAGTTTATGATACAAAGACTGAAATTTAAGTTTGGAATTATAAGAACAAAATAAAAAAAGGAAGTCCAATATACCGTAGAGAGATTCTCAAGTCAATGGATGAATAGATGATTAAGAAATTAGTCAACTTAAGTGATATTTATAGAAACAGCAGAATGAAGTGATATTTATAGTGTAGGCTTAGGTCAAATGATTGATTATATGACCTATAAGTATTAAATAATTAATTCGATTAGTAGTGAGATGATGAAATTATGTGGATAAATATATTAAATGGTTATTGAATTATCCGTGATTCTTAGTATTGAATTGAGTTCACGGAACTCTAAACTTATTAGACACACATAAATAATTACATTAATCAAATAATAATTATAGAATATATATATATATATATATATATATATATATATATATATATATATATATATATATATATATATATATATATATATATATATCAACCTTCTATTACTTTCATTCATGATAACAACAAAGTTGTTTTCAATACAAAAATTTAAGCATATAAAAATAAACATTCTTTATTTAATTATAAAATGAAGATCTTACAAATATGATAATTATTTTTAGATTTATGATATTGTTATTTTAAATACAAAAATAACTTAAGAATTAACAATTTTAAAAAATATTTTCATAAAATGAAGATCTTACAAACATGATACATTTTTTATATAGATCTATAAAATAACTTAATTTTCTACAACTTGTAGGTACATTATACATGATAATGTTTTTATTTGTAGGTATCTTAAGTTTATGCATACAAATGTTTAATAGAATTTCCAAAATATTTTAAAAAAAATAATATAAGAAAAAAAAAAACAAACAAATACGATGATCTAGATCAAACTCATCTAAAGAGAACAAAAATTACTTTTCAAGAAAGATATAAACAAGAGGAAGAATAAAGAATTTATACATATTATAAAAAATATTATAAAAAAAAAATCTAAAGTAAGAGTAAAAGATAAGCTATCATATCAAGAAAAAAGTTCAATCAATTGTTCAATTATAAAGAAACAAGTTTATCAGTATAGTGATTATATTTTCTAAAAACATGGAAAACTTTGAAATTAATTTCTTTATAGAAAAATAAACATTTATTCTATATTCTTTTAGTAGACTAAGAAACAAATTAGAGATCAAGATAAAAGTTTGACAAATTAAGATAAAATCACTTTCTAACTATAAATTTTTAAAGTGTTATGCTTTTAAGATAAAACTCATATCACCTGAATCAGATAAAAAAATTTACAAAATTTATTACTTATACAACAAAATTTCAAAACAGAAAAATCAATAATATAATTATTTTTTATTTTATTAAAAAAATACTGAGATTCTAACATAATTTTTTATAAAACTATAAATACTAATACCCAATTTCTAAAATATTTTAAGGTATTATTAGTTATTTCTCATTCTATAATAATATATTATTTTCACTACCATAAGCCATCCAATGAAAAATATGGACTAAATCACACTTACATAAGAGAAAAAAAAGACAAAATAGTCTTTTTAAAAATTTGGGTTATGGATAAAATTCACAATCTAGTATTGACCTTTTTAATATTTCCAAAAATGTATAATAATAATACTTTAAGAAAAATGGTTAAACTTAATCAGCAAATTATATTATTGCTCTAAAATGTTTTTTTATCATATTTAAAGGTAAAGTAATTGAGTGAGTTTAATACATGTAATACTTATATTTTTATTATCTTTTAATAAAAGCAGGTCAATTAATTAAAGATATTTTTTTAGGAAAAGATAATTTTTTCTGAAATGCATCCAATGATTAGCTATGGAAAGTAATTCTTTTTAAGTTGTTTTGTGCATTTGAGGAAACTTTATGCAAAGTTATCGTTACAATTTTGCCATGCTCTGAAGTGTTCTGGTAACTTTATTTATGGTATAGTCTTAATTCAAGTTGTTAATGAGGGTCAACACCGTAATCACATCCTGAAAAACATTATGGTATTAAATTCACATTTCATTGATGTTGTAATGGACTCCAAAAAAAGTTGCATTTGTAATCCTCACGTAATACTGAGTCATGAACTTCCCATTGCTTTAAAATACTGATATATTCTTCTTCTTCATAATTCTTCTATTGTTTGTTGCTCATTTTGCTGATAATACTGATATTTTAATTTTCAAAGTGGTTTAGATAACATTTTCTCCAGAGACACAGAAGTGTAGAAAAGAAAAAATAAATCACTTAAGATAAATCAAGATAAATGTAATATTCAGTAATCTTTTGATATCCCTTTCAATTTTCTGGGGCTACGAATAAATTTAATTTGTGTAGACCAAGTTGTCAGTGACTAGAGTGGTCCATGATACTTTTTAATCACATCAAATTGATCTCACACTGTCATGTTTGCAGAATTATCACAATTTTTTTTTTTTCATTTTCTCTTCTCTTCAATGGTTTCAATGGAAATCATATCCAAACAACTTTAGTGGTATATGAGATAAGAAATGCACCATGCATTTCTCGTTCAGTACTTTGACACTTGCATTATGCTAATGGAAAGTCAAAAGTGAAAAAGGAAAAAGAAATAATAGAATTATAGTGGAATGATAATTTGTCTACACATGCAATATATATTTGGGATTTTTGTTACTTGAGTAGAAAGCCCAAAAGGATCTCTAATAGAAAATAATAAACCCGATTTTAAAAAACTAGGAATGTGAGTTTGATGAAAAAACTTCACCTCCAGATTCATTACTTTCAAAAGTAATGAATTTCAAAATTCATGAATCTCAAAAATAAATAAAACATGCTTGGTCAATCATCAATTCTCTTTAACGTATATATATTCATAAGAATTAAAGATTATCATTTGTGTTTAGTAGATAATATGTAATTTAATTAGTTAACATAAATAAAAAATGTGATACTTGAATTACATTGTTTTATTCTTAATGTAGAAGCAATTTTGTGGAAAATGAGCCTGAAAAAATTCCTTAAAAAAAATCCTAAAATTCTTATTTTAAAAAAAAAAAAAAAAAAAAAAAACAGAATGATATGTTATCTTCCGTGGAATAGTATTCTATAATATTACCTTACTAAATGTTAAATTATTTTTCTGTTAGTCGGTGAGAATTATTATTTGTAATGTTCGTATTATAAAATAATTTGTTTTTCACTGAAAGATCATTTAATATATAAAATCATGTTTGATTTGAATACCTGAATTTAAAAGTTTGGCAGAAGATAAACGGACAGGTTTGAACAATTCTCCACTGTCTGCAGTAGTGAGGTATGAAGACATGATGGTTTGATTGAGATGGATGGGTAAAATTCTCATAATAAATTCAAAGAAATTTCCTCATCATCTTCACTCTCTAAATAGTCAAAATGTCATGTTAAGATATCAATATATAACTTAGTCTTGTTTTTATTAATATATTATCAAATATCTATTGTTTGAACGGTACTCATTATTGATTATGGAAAGATATAATTATCTAAAAGATTGTAGCAATAACAGTGAACTTGTAACTGTGTATAATTGCATTCAATTTCTACAGAGATATATTCAACATAGGTATTGATAAACTATTTCACCTGTCATTGTTTGAATTTGAATCATTTAATCCCTCATCCCATCTAAAAACTGCTCATTTTCACTTTATCATTGATGAATTGATCAACTACTGAAATGTTCATTGACTCAGGGCATATGTACTAAGATAAATGCTTCACCTTTTGGAGTGATATATGTGAGCACCAAATTTCATGTTTCATGCTTCTATATTGCTATTAATTAATTTAACTTTCATGGCAAGACAAATAACATGATTCATTATATTGAATTTTTTTAAAATATATATTAATCCATTAACTGATGCGTTATACAATAAATATATATATATATATATATATATATATATATATATATATTTTATATATATATATATATATATATATTATTTATTGCAAATACCAACAATATTGTGCTTTATTTTCGGAAGCACCGCATAGCCTCTGGGTCAGGTCCAATTATTGTAGTGGGCCTTTGTTGCATAGCCTCTGGGTCAGGTCGAATTCTTCCTCCACCCCAATACCACCTTCGTCCTGCACCTCATAGTTCAGTAAAAAATACAAATATATCTTTAAATGATAAATGGTAAAAGACTAAAATATTTTCTATCCTCATTTACCTCGTTAACCACTCTTATTCACTTCATTCTTCCTTTTCACTTCACTATCAACAAAAGTGATCTGTGCGTGTGGGGAAGAGTCTGCAACATTCGCATCGCAGATCTGGGAGGAGAAGCTACGTATTTGGGTCAATCTGAATTAAAGTTTTAAACAAGTGAAAAGTAAAAAAAAAAATATGTTTATTAGCAATTTATGAGTGGTATTGATGATTAGGATAGTTAATTTGATTATTGGGTTGTCATCGACGGTGATCTGCATCGGAGAAGATAAACTTCGCATGAACCCGGATGCCCCGTGTCCGGTTTACATTTTGGAAAAAAACCAAAATATAAACCGGATGGAAGACATTCGGTTCAGTAATTTTTTTTTAAAAAAAAACAAAAGGTCATTTTGGTCATTTTTACAGGGACAATTTTGACATTTTTAAAACTTATAGAGGTGCAGGACGAGGGTATTGGGGTGCAGAAAGAATCCGTCATGTTATCGGCCATTTACCACATTCCACGGCAACCATATGGTTTTTCTTCCTGCACTTCCCAGAATTTCTAACTGCACCTACATAATTTTTTAAATTACCATTTTATTTTTTGTAAAAGTGGCTTTTGGATTACCTGTTCCGAAAATCTTTTGAAACAAGCTTTTAGAATTTTCAGAACATGATTTCTAGATGAGAAATTATGGAATGGAATTTCTGAAACAAGCTTTCCGTAACATGTGAAATATATTCCAGAATAAACATTCTTTAATAAAATTTTCAGAACAAAACTTTGTAGAAAAAGTTTTCCAAAACACATTTGTGTTTTGGAACAAGCTTTCTAGAAGAAAATAAATTTTTGGAGCAAGCATTCCAGAACATAAATGATAACTTCCAAAATGAGTTTCCAGGACAACCCTCACTCTCTTATTCTTCTTCCTCTCGAAGAATACACTGCGCGATGGAGAACGAATGTGTAAGTGGCATGGTGCATAGGGAAGGGTATTTTGGTCTTTTTGTTTTTGTATTGGGCTGCAGTTAGTAAATATAGGGATGCAAGAAGTACAAGCCCAATCATATATGCATACTTATTGGATGAGATTTTACACATGATAGAGAACCGAATTCATATTTATGAAATTTTGTTTATTAATTACGAATAGTTTTAAGATATAACCAAATTAAATTTAGGTATGGTGACATCCTTAACACATAAATGTGAGTAGGGAGAATTTTTGGAGTAGATTCCTAAAATGCAGATGTGAGATTATGTTAGAAAAAGATGTATAAAAAGAGTGAATGACAGAAAAGCAAACACAAAGCTGAGTGAGTAAGGAATATGCGAGGAAGATCCTTTCCTCCACTTTCCCTGTCACCTACAAAACCCACTAACATGTTTACCTCACTTCACCAGTATTCTCACTTCTTTTGCTCTCATCACCAAGCTACCACTGTGCCACTACCTCTTCTCTTCCACTCCAGTTCAATATGAATCCCAAGTTCAGATCATGGGACACAATTTGCAACCATCAACTTCGATGTCATCAAGAGAACAAAAGGAACAAGGATGTTCTTCATGTTAATTAGTTGTAAAGTTAGGCCATAGTTGTAAGCCTTAAACTAGAAGGGCAACCAATGATCCTTTGGCAATGTTTAGTACTATATCATACACAGACACACACAAGCACTCAATGTAAGCAATCTTGGTAATTAGTTTACTGTTTTTGCTCTTATGTTGTTTATTGCTCTATACATGTTTCTGAGGAACATGTTTTTATTTGGCTAACCTGTTTCCTGATTCACTGAAATAATATTATAGATTAAGTATTTCGTGTTCACACAAGAGTAAAAACGATCTATTCACTAAGAAATTTCGTATTCATTTATTATCGTGCACGTGAATCCTTCGAGCCAAAGTAATAACTACCGATGAAATTATGTTTTAATAGGAAAATAAAACTTGGCGCGTCGAGATTTATCGGACTAAGCGCCTGCTTATTTCCAACCACAGATTTGTTGCACTTTAAAGAAAGACACTGAAGTTAAATAATCGAAGAATAAAAAAATAATTAAAAATAAAAAATGAGATGCAATCTTCCCTTCCAACTTTCTTCGTAACTATGCCAGGATTTGTGAAGAATATAATATACTATTCATTATTAAATTATATTTATACACAATCCTTCATATGCTTATTTCAAATTGGAGATATTATATCTACCTAATCACTTGTGTTTAACTGATTTTTTTTAAAGACTTTATATATTAAAAGAAATAAAAACAGTTAATAACTTTAATTTATCTTTTTAAAATCAAAAGTTTATTCTTTTTTCACATAAATTTTGATTAGTTGAAAATAAGAAAAAGACAAAGTATATATAGGTTAATCAATTTTAAAAGTTATGTTTAGTTATTTTCTATAAAACGTTTTTCGTAAAATTGATTAAAATAATATTATATTTTTATATAACTAATTCTTATCATTAATTTACTTATATTTATATTATTATTATCATAAAATAAGTATGATCAATTATATAATATAATATAATAAAAATAATAAAATTTAAATTATTTTAATAATAATAATAATAATAAAATAAGAAAAATAATATAGTATTAATAAAAGTAAAAAGAAAAAAGAAAATAGTAATAATAAATAATTTATTATTTCATTTAAATTTATTTCTAATTTATTTTACAATTTTACCAAATATTTTTTCCTTCCAAACTGAACATTTACTATTATTAAGTAAACCAATCAATCTATGTTGATCTACGCCCCCTTCATAAAAGATGACTAACAGCAGATATTGTGGCGATTGTCATACAAAGAATATAAGAAAAAAATAGACAGGGACTTATTAGAACTTGAGTCTCTGATTATTCATTAAGAAGCCCATTTAGAAAATTTATAAAGATAATCTCAAGATATAACGACCTGTTAATCTAATCCTAAATATATTATTTTTCATTTCCTGATACCCATCTTTAAATTCAAACAAAATTCTAATAATGGGCTTATAATTTTGAAATGGTGCTTCTTAGTTAATAAGTGTTGGAGCTAAAAGTATTTTAAAATTCATAAATAGTTTAGGCCCAACAAAGCATTTGTTTCATAAAACTTGACAATGACCCTGTCATGCACAGTGTTCTCCCTGCTCCCCATCACCATATAAGTCAATTCCAATTCCATTTCCAATTCCCTCAGCTTCACCATTCTTCTAACGTCATTACTATTTCACTAGTTTGTTTCAATTATTGTCTAATATGACACCGCTTCTAATAATTACCTATATTTTATTTCTGTCTTTATTTTTCATTTTCTCAACTTTTATACATAAGCATGAATTGGAGAACAAAGAGTTTTAGCAAATTTGTGTCTCTAGTTATATAACTATTTAAATAACACACAAGAGGTACAGGATTAAAACACAGTTTATTTCATAATTTAATATCAAAGCAAACAAAGTAGTCTATAAACACCACTTATTTCCACAATCCAATAAGTACCAAACAAACTACAGAAATTAATCACAACATGTGAGTCGTGGCTATTATCCTAAGGTGGTGATATTTTCACACCATTCATTCTCCACACCAGTAGTGTTAAACTAACGTTTTCTATTATCCTGACTCTTCCGATATGGCAGAGTAGGGATGCTTTGTTCGTTCCTAAAAAAATTACGAGGATCAACCCTTGTCTTTATTTCAACCAACCTCTTGAAGTTATCCTTGAAATACTCCACTCCGTACATTTTTCCTTCAGTGTAGCTGTCCTTACCATTGTGATTCATTCCCAAGTCAAGGTCCTTATAATTGTAGAAAGCCTCTCTTGGGTTCTTCGAGACAAAAGGAGTCATGTACTTGTGAAGTCTTCTTGTCAACTTTATGTACTGATCTGCTACCTCTTTCCCTGCCCGATTCCAATCTGCTTTGTATTGGATCTTCCATAGGTTCCCTGCTCGATGAGGGAAAGGAGTTGCTGTTGATGGAATCTCGCCCATTCTTCCACCATAAGGATTGAATTGAAACACTGTATGTTCCAACTCAATCATCTTCTTCCAAATTCCTTCAAAACCATCTTTGGAAATTGGTTTCTGTACATAGTCCGATTTTCTTTTCAAGTAGTTCACGGGTGATTGTGGTTGTCTATCAAGCAAAACCTCAACAGGTGCTGTAATGTTAATGCTTGTCCAAAACAGCACGGAACGAAGCCAACTTGTTTCGATGCAGTCAGATTGCTTCAAACCTAACTGAGGGAACTTCTCATTCAAGAGAGAAACAAGGCTTTTGGAGTCACCAAGGAATAGAGCTAGGAAAGAAGCTCTTACAGTCCTTGTTCCATTTTGTGTACAGTTCACAACATCCAAAATAAGTCTAATGAAAAGGTCGTTGTCGATGGTTGGTGCAACATGCTGCCAGTTATAAACTATATCGGTGGCGTTTTGCTCCAAGGTCCTTTGAACATTGAAAACAGTGACTGTTTCAGGAACTCGAACTAGCTTTATTTTGTAGGCAAGGACCACACCAAAGCTGGATCCACCACCACCTGTGATGGCCCAAAAGAGATCTTCCCCCATGGATTTTCTATCAAGCAATCTACCTTCAACATCAACCATTTCTGCATCAACAACATTATCCACCGTGAGACCATGTTTTCTCATCATATTGCCATAACCGCCACCACTTATGAAGCCTCCTATCCCAACAGTGAGACAAACCCCTGCTGGGAAACCATGAATTTTACTCTTCTCACCAATTCTGTAATAAACTTCACCAACCGTTGCACCGGTTTGTACCCAAGCGGTCTCAGTGTGTATGTCAACTTCAATGGTTCGGAGATTGAACATGTCAAGGATGAAGAAGGGAACCTCAGCCACGTAGGATACGCCCTCGTAGTCATGGCCTCCACTTCGAATTTTCATTTGCAAGTTGTACTTCAGAGCACAAATAATGGATGCCTGTATATGAGATACATGCAATGCAGTTACTATAAGGAAGGGCTTCCGGGTTGTGGAGGTGTTGAAACGAAGGTTTCTGACGTAAGCTTCCAAGACTGAGGAGAATGAAGCGTTGTTTGGAGTGAAAATGGCTGAGGTTATGGGGTGAGAGGGCTCTGAATGGTTTACAAGGCACTGAAGAAAAGTGTTGTGAGCTGAATTTGCAGCTGAGACTGACCATGCAATTGCAAAAAGTAACACAACAACGGAAAATACTGATGGTTGTATTCTAGAAGGAGAAAGAGGTTCCATTTTTGGTTATCTTAAGATGGTGGTAGAGTAACAAGAAAGAGGAAATTTAGTGTCTCTATTGAGCATGATCTACATTGGATTTTATAATGGAACCCTTTCGAGGAAGAAATTGTCAAAGAAATGAGAAGATGAGGTTACCTCCGATGTTGACAAAATATTTTCGATTTTCCATATATACGAAATAGATAACTTAATTATTCTTTGACCTTGCTAAATATGATTGCACATATTCCGAAATTTCTCTTTTGAAATCAAACACGTCAAAAAATTTCGCATACAATTACAATTAAGGTTCCTTAATTCTTTTTTACTGAATTAAAAGGTTCTACTCTTTCTGCAGTGGACTTTTGGAAATAAGCCAACTCATGCCAGTTTCACTTTTACATACAATTTTCCGTTATACGTATATATATATATATATATATATATATATATATATATATAAGCTCAGAACATATTTTTTATCAAGCAAAAGTATTTGCATGCGTTTTGTATTAATAAAGAAATAAATATAATTCTTTAACAGAAAATTTTAATGTGGTTTACACTGTAAATAAATTTGCTAAACATAAAAATTCAAATAATCTTGATTAAAAACGCTTCAAAAATTTTGAAACAGAGGTTTCCGTTAATCAAGTTTATGGTTCTCTTTAGAAGATTCTTATCTTCTAACATAAGAACTTAGTAAACTTATTATGAAAGTTATTAGGAAAAAAAATTGAACAAAGAGGAGGAGGAAGATAGGTGAGTATGAAACCTAATGAAAGTAAAACTTCCACAAAAAGTTGGGTTATAGAAAAATGCAGAATACATTAACTGGAGAATTAATGGAGAAGATGAAAAACTCTTTAAAGAATTTTGGAAGATAAAAAAACTTTGTCAACAACACAAATTTTTGCAACTTTTGTTAGATAATTTCAATGAGTTTAAGAGCGTGTCTCTGCAGAGTTTACTGTTCATAGCCGTTGACTTTTGTAATAATTCTGTTATACTAGCACATGCAGCATTTGTACAAATTTACAAGCAAACATAAAAGGTGGTTTGTTTATGCTTAGATTGCATTTCAATGCTAACAATGAAGTTCAAGGAAATTGGATTGATTGTTAATTCATATGCAAATATTTATAGAACTCTTACAGGAATAAGGGGTAATGTTTTGGGATAAAAATAGTAACTTTTTGTTTTGTATAAAGTTTTAAACAATTTGTTTTATCCGTTTATTTAATATATTTTTTATTATTGATGTTTTAAAAATAGTGAAATCTTGACGTTTTATACTATTCTAAGTTTTTAAAGACACGTCTTCTATATAAATGTGAGAATGTGTTTTGACATGAAATATTCATTTTTGTGTGGAATTGTCATCTCCTATATTTTTAATTACTTATTTTCTTTCTGTAACTTAAATATTAATGTATGTTAAATTATTTTCCTGGTTGGCTATTGTGGAAAAATGAACTAAGACTTTATTATTTTGATGAAAATATAATTTGAAAAACTTTAGAAAATATGTTTCAATGAAAAGATTGTGGAAAAAATAATAGCCTAAGGATCAGATAACCTGCCACTATCATATTTAATATTGAAATGATATTTTCAAGTACCTTGTGGAATTTCTGAACATGCTTCAATTTTTGTTGTCAAATAACTTACTTATTGGATTATAGGAAATTTATCTATTCCTTGCAGAACAGAAATAAAGTTTGAAGAATTGAATTTTGATGTCAAGTTGAGTAGACTTATCTGGTGGTGCAGGTTTCAATTGTTGATCAAGAAACACTGTTAAACAACAAAACTATATTAATATTAATATTAATATATATATATATATATATATATATATATATATATATATATATATATATATATATATATATATATATATAGTTTAGAGATAACATTTTCACTATTTTAACTGTCTTAATTATTTACTTTTTATTTTAAATCTGCATTTTACCTACTGTTATTGTAAATAGCCAAAAACAATTTTCGTTTAACCGCCCTTCTATTTTTTTTTTCATCTTATGTATATATTTCATTTTCTTAATTTTTACATTTTTCTTTGGTATTTTATCTTTTACCTTTTTTCAAAATAAATTTAAATATTTTCATAAGAAATCATAAATAATTAAAAATAATCTTGTGTCACAATTTAAAAGTTTTCTTGTAAATCTATAACAAAATGTATACACTAATATATTAATTTATTGTAAATTTAACAATATAAAAATCATTATTGATCAAATCAATTTCAGTGAAATTTCTGAAAATTTAAAATTAAATAAAATTTGGGTTCATTTGAGTGGAGTGGACTGGAGTTCATATATTTGCATTATTTCCATACATAATATCTTTAGTATGTATGCAAAGTCATAGTCATGTAATTTATTAGTAGTTAAGATGTCACACATTTATGATAGAGGCCTCATGCAACTTAACATTTAGTGAGTATACAGTTCATTGCATATGGAAATTTCTACATTTGACTACATTAATACAAGAAATTAATCAAATATATAAACTAGTTTAAAAAATATAATAAATTAGCTTAGAAACTATTTTAAAAACTAATAATTATTAGTTTTCAAAGTATTGTCTATTATTAAATATATTTTTAAACTAGTAAATTAGTCTCTAAATTTAATGACCAAAGTTGTTCTACTTTTAATTTTGATTTAATTTTAATTTTTCCAAATTCAATCTTGTCATTTTTATTTGCAGCCAATGTGCTTTAGTAGTCATGCCTCGCAACATCTGAACCAAAAGCTCTGTTAGATGTGAATCAAAAGTAAGAATTGAGACTTTGGGGCACTAAATTTGCCTGTAATTTGTGAAGCACCACAAAGTAGGGAAACTAAAAATTTGGTGGATTTTTAGTTTATCACATGCACTGAAAATGAAGTTAACTAAAATATGGAGGCTTTGGAAACAGGAAATCAAACGTTCTTATTTTAGTTAAAAAAAATTCTAACAACAATAGTGTACTATGGGTCTATCGGCCACCACGACCGAGTTATATTTGCATACCATCCGAACCGACTATATCGGCTGACCGAGCATACTATTTCATTCTGCCACAGAACAAAACTATATTACTAGTGCCTCATTCATAAAGAACACATAACAACTCTTCTGAAAGTCTAACTGATAAATTATACTTAGCTATTCCTTATTCAGAATAAGTAAAGAAAAGTAAAATATGCCCATGCGGTATAACTGGTACCCATGCCGTAGGACTAGACTTTCTGGCTCAAACATTCAAGATCTATTTGCTATTTATAAATAGAACCTCGTCTTTTCAAAATTGTAGTTATTTTATTTCTATCTTTTCATATATAATTGAAGAAAATATTTTTCAAAAATCTCATGTCCCAAAAGTGCATGATAAATAATGCCAAAACTCATATTGTCGAGAAAATAAGGTGAAGTATCTCAAACATAAAGTATAGAGAGGTGGTTATACTTTACTTTTTGAACTTTAATATATTCATTATACGTTATTTTGATTTGATTTTTATTGACTTGAGTGTCAGATTGCATGCTGAACCTTTTAGGATTGTGAGCATTAAAACTTGAAAAAAATAACAAGACTTTTAAATTTGAACTGATGATCCAATAAATAGTAGAAAGAGATCAAAATTAAAAGGAGACTATCAAAGATATTATTGTTGTTAAAACTAATCGATCTTTTACAAGAACAGATATCAAATTCTTTAAACTTGAAAAAGATAGTAAAATAAAAGTAAATAATTTTTTAATATGTAAATATTATTATCAATTACAATCATGAAATAAAATATGTAATATATATACATATTAGCCACAATATTCCAATTTCTTTAGAACAAATTTTAGAAGGATATTTAGGTATTGAGAAGTATGCGGTGTAGTAAGAAAAGCTGGAGGTGGAGGAAGAATTTGTCTTACTGTGATGGTCCTGAAGGAGCGCTGGTTCAATATGAGTTTCTGGACCTATTGTTCTCTAAAATTTATGAAAAAGGAAAAGATTATTTAAACATAAAAATTATATTTGTTTAATAATTTTATTTTGAAAAATTATTTTACATTTTATCATGAGTAAGATTTATGTATGTTATTTTATTACTTTGTAACTATTAAGAAATATTAAAAACATTTACTTTGTGGTTTCTTATGACTTTTTTAAATTAATTTGATTGAGTTGCAATATAGAGAAGTTATCCGAATTGACCCAAACCAATTGAATTTAGTTGAATGGTTTGAGAAAAATATATTAAACTTGGTCTAACATGGCCCACATATAATGAACATGGCCAACATATAAAGGAAAATTATTTCAAAGTCATTTTTAAAATAATAATGATTCCATTTTTAAATTTAAATTTCACAAAATGTAAAAATTTATTATTGTATTAAATTTTTCCCATATATGAAGATGTCATGTAGCAACATATGTTATCAGATATTTATTTTATTCTTAACTTATAAAAATACATAGTTATAGTTGTTAAAAAACTATTATCAACATGTTCTTATAATGTCAATATCCCCATTAACTATATATATATATATATATATATATATATATATATATATATATATATATTCTTATTGAAATAAATTTATATTTTAATTTCATATCATATTTAATTTTAAAATATTGAAATATGTGTATTTAATTTATTCATTGATATTATTATATAGATAAAGTAATAAATAGATAGATAAAGGTAAAGATAATAATTTGTATTATTTATTATATAACATGTAAGAGTATCTTTGATAAATGTTTAATTCACTGACCTTAAAAGGACAATCACAACGGCAGAGTCGGTACTAATGACAATAGGATCCATAGGGATAACAAAAAGAACATCAATAATGAACAGTAATAGAAACAACAGTGGCAACCATGCTAAAAAATCGAAGGTGGTAGGAGATCTAGTGTTTCAGTGGCGACATTGATATGCATAAAAAATAAAAATAAAAACTTTGAAAAACAAATAAATACATACAAAACGAAAAAATTTAAACTTAAAATATGACATATAATGATAATTCTTAATAAAATTGTTTTTTTTTTCTTTCATTAGTAACCGTTCTAAAATTATTCATTGCTATTTCTCTTTACACACAATGGTTATATGTCAAATGTTGTCATTTTATAGTATTGACAATGAATTTTGGTTATTCATGATCATAAAATTGCGCCCAATTACAAAATCAAACATTGTGTTATTTTTATGAGATTGATTAAAAAATCTATCCTTAAATTTATCATAAATATCTCAAATTACACTTAATCATTCTTTGAATGGTCATATCAGACAAACATTTTAAATATTATTTGAAATTACACAATATTTTTTTTTTCTGTTTTGAAATTTCACTCAATTAATAATTATAGTTAATAACATGAATTATAAATCAACGATGAACAAAATAATCAATTATTTTAAATAATAATTAAAAAATATAAAAAGAATTAAATATTAATAAATGATGAGAAAATTATATAAAAAATTATAAGAGACCATATTCAATTTAAATCCCTAAAACAATGAGCTTATGTATTTTGTTTCATATATATTGTTCATATCGATGATTTCTATTTAATATGAAATTCAAAATCAATAAGAATACATTTAAGTTAAAAGTAAAATAAAATAAAATTTGTTACTTAAATCAAATAAATTAATAAATTAATTTTATAATTTAATTTTAATTCAGATTATATTTTAATCTTATTCATGTTTTATTTTTTAATGCTTGAGTGAGCTGATAAGATTTATGGACGTATCTAAAATATTTTATTGGTTGGTCTGAATTATTACAAATTCAAAATCACAAACACCTGTAAAACATAAAATGATATCATTGAAACTTGAATGGAGGATATATATCTCTTATAATATACCAATTCAAACATAAAATATCATATATCAACACATATTTATTAATCTAATATACCGAATAAATATTAATTCACTGCATTAATTGTATTAATATTATTTTAAGGAAATCTTTTTAATTATTAATTATATTACAATTAACTGCCTTAATTGTATTTTGCCGAAAAAAAAGGGCCTTAATTGTATTAATTTATGCTTATAAAGAAGTCTCTTACATTTAATTTTATTGTAAAACAGCCTTAATTGCATTCGTTTTTATTTTAAAGAACTATTTTTACATATTATTTTTATTGAAGTACATAAAGAATATATTAATTTAAACACATGAATGCTATTAAAATATTTATAAGATCAAATTCTCAGTTACAAATTAAAATATATTTAAAATTAAATTACTGTAATGACTACAAATAGAAATTTTAATAAAATATTATACAATTATTAATACAAAAAAATAGTTTAAATGTACGAATTATATATTACAATTGTTTTCAGAATAATTCTATAAATTTTAATTTATTTGTAAGACATAATTTTATAAAATAAATACTAATTTTATAAATTAAAAATACAATAATATTATGTACATTATTACTCTCTCCCGTTGTTGATATAAATCACTTTTACCATAATCCTACAAACTAATAAACATAATTATTTTTTATTAAATTTTAAAACAATATTACTAATATACTAAATATAATTTTTTAAATTATTTTATTATTATTAGTGGAAACACATGTGTATTGACATGTTATTACATTAAATATATAACTTTTTATTTTTATGAATAATTAATTAAAAATAAAAATAATATAAACTAAAAAAATACAATTTTATAAAAAGATCATTAAAAAATTATGTAGCTATTACTTTTTAAAAGATAAATTATTTAATTATTATGAGTTAAAAAATTAACTATTTATTTTATTAAAGAAATAAATTATTTTATATTTTTTAGAAGATAAAATTTGTAATCAAATCAAAGAAAGTTACCAAATAATATATCATCTTTATTTAGAATAATTATTAAAATAAAAGATACAATTAGATTATAAAAATAATTCATAAAAAGTAATTACAAAAATAAATATAAATAATTTTTATAGATTTATTTTAGGTGATTTTTATTTAAATTGTAGATAATTGTTTTCCTTATAAGTAATTATTTTAGTTTAAAAAAACAATTACTTAAAAAGTAAAATAATAAAAGTATACCGAAAAATGCTAATAAAAAGAACACACCTATTCACTATATTTAATAGGAGTAAAAAATTAATTTAATATACTTAGTGTATAAAAGGTCTAATATAAAGACTATGATTTTTTAAAATACTAAGGAATCGCACGACAAGTATGCTGGTTACTTCCTAAATAAATCCTAAACATAATAACAGAATAAATTATTAAATCTAACGGATAAAATATTTATCTAAAAAAGTGAGAAAAACTATGCAAAAATCTTTGTTTAAAGGAAAGAATAAAAGGTATAAATTTTTTTATCGGCCTTAACTTCCATAAAATAAGACATTGACCAGAATTTATTCCTTTTAATTGATGACTTGTGAATGAAAAATTATTATATATTATTTAATTGTCTCATTTTTATCAAACAGGTAACTTTTATTTTCTTTGCCTTTTCTTAATTAACCTATTTTCTTTAAGAAAAATATTTGATTAAGTGTGAAAAAGATCATTTTCACTACTCCTATATAAATCAAACTCTACTCACATTCCAGTGTCACCAAGTCACAAGCCCTAACATCCCAATGGGGAAAACTTGTTTGGTTTGTCTCTGCGCTTTTTCTCTTCTTCTAACACTCTCTACTTCTTTGGCAGCACCATCGGCAAAATCCTCAGTCTATGACAATTTCCTTCCTTGCCTCACACAACAAACTAAATCCTCAACTCCACTCTCCAACATTGTTTTCGCTCCAAACAACCCTGCCTTTCCCACCGTCCTCGAAAACTACATCCGTAACGCACGTTTCAACAACTCTCAAACGCGTAAGCCGTTACTCATTGTCACTCCCCTCCAAGAATCTCACGTTCAGGGCGCTGTAATATGTGCCAAAGCCGAAAACATTCAACTCAAAATCAGGAGTGGTGGCCATGATTTCGAGGGTATCTCCTACTACTCCGAGGAACCCTTTATCATCCTCGACATGTTCAATCTTCGTGCAATCACGGTGGACATGAAAAACCAGGTTGCTGTGGTCCAAGCTGGTGCCACGTTGGGAGAGGTTTATCATACGATCTGGAAGAATAGTAAAGTTCATGGCTTCCCTGGTGGGGTGTGTCCCAATGTCGGTATCGGTGGCACTGTCAGTGGAGCAGGGTACGGTAACATGATGAGAAAATATGGCTTGTCTGTTGACAATGTTATTGACGCTCAAATGGTTGATGTCAAAGGAAATCTTCTGAACAGAAAATCCATGGGGGAGGATCTGTTTTGGGCAATTAGAGGAGGTGGAGGAGCGAGTTTTGGTGTGATAGTGTCGTTTACAGTTAAGCTAGTTCCCGTGCCTGCAACTGTTACCATTTTCCGCGTTGAAAAGACTTTGGAAACGAAGGTGACTGCCACAGACCTTGTGTTGCAGTATCAGCAGGTGGCGCCAACCACTGATGACAGGCTTTACATGAGGCTCTTACTGCAGCCGGTGAGTTCCGATGTCGTGAAGGGAGGAAAAACCATAAGAGCCTCGGTTGTGGCTTTGTTCCTTGGAGGGGCAGATGAGGTTGTTTCGATTTTGGGGAAGGAGTTTCCACTTCTTGGATTGAAGAAGGAGACTTGTAGTGAGGTTAGTTGGATTGATTCTGTTCTGTGGTGGAACGATGGTGAGAGTTTGAAAAACGGTGACAAACCTGAAACCCTACTTAATCGGAAACTGAACTCTGCTAGTTTTCAGAAAAGAAAATCCGATTATGTTCAGAAAGCCATTCCAAGAGACGGGTTGGTGTATATATTTAAGAAGATAATTGAGTTGGGGAACACGGGGTTAGTTTTCAACCCTTATGGAGGGAAGATGGCTGAGATTCCTTCTGATGCGACACCGTTTCCTCACCGTAAGGGGAACCTCTTCAAGGTTCAGTATTCTGTGACCTGGACGGATCCTTCATCTGGTGCGACTCAGAATTTCTTGAATCAGACTAAGATGCTTTACAGTTACATGACCCCCTTTGTGTCTAAGAATCCCAGAAGTGCTTATTTGAATTATAGGGACCTTGATATAGGGGTCAACGACTTTGGTAAGAATAGCTTTGAAGAAGGGAAGGTTTATGGGAGCAAGTACTTCAATGACAATTTTGATAGGCTTGTGAATATCAAGACGAAGGTGGATCCCGAAAACTTTTTCAGGAATGAACAGAGTATTCCAGTACGTCCGAGTAAAGCGTAGGAATCACACTGTGAAGAACAGTGCTTACTTAGGGCATTTCTTTATAGTGTCATGTATTTTTATTTAGACAACAGAAAACTTATGATATTTCATCGAAAATAATGACATGAATATGAGTATGAATGTTCTCCATCATCTGTTGGTTAGCTAAAGATCTAACTCACGTAAGAATTGTTAATTACACACAGATATTATTACATTTTGACAAAATATGTCCAAATTCAGAGTTAAAAGACATATTTGAAATCATGGCATCTGAAACCTGCTTGCAGTCCAATTCAAAGCATATATGAAAGTAATTCAGCAGCCCAAGATACTACTGCCAACAATGATTTTGCTGCAGCTTCATGGAAGACATTGCAGCCACAAATTCTCCTTTAGCATTCTGGATACTCGCACCCATATCATGAGTATTCCAATCTGTGAACATTTTCGCATATAGATAACATTAAAGAATTTTCAAGAGCCTTGATTAACAATCTCCTCGTCTTGTATCGCGGTACATGTTTTAAGTGGAATTTAAAATATTAGTCTTTTTTTTTTTTTTTTTTGCTTAAGGGATACTTAGTCATTTAAAAAAAATTAGAATTTATTTTATTAGGAATAAAAAATATATTAAATAAAAACACGAAAAGGAGTGTTCAACAAGGATTTTAAGAAGCTTTCAACAAATCATAAGATTTATACTTACTTACATATTTACCCTTTCCCTTTTAAGATTACATACGTCAAGTATCCCTTCCAGAATTCTTTTTGTTGTTAAAACTTTTTTCTTTCATTTTTTTATTTTGAGACCCGAAAGAAACTTTTATTGAAAGACATTCCCGATAGAATCTTCAACTTGCTTGCTAAATCTCTGTTGATCATATTTTTCGAGATAACCTATTAAAGTCAAAATAGTATTATACGTGGAACAAAAATTAAAATTTTCTAGATTTTTTTTTTGTCAATAATATTTTTACTAGGTACTTTCGTTTTCACTTTCTTCATTCTTCTTCCTAGAATAGTGTTTTTAAATATCTCATTCTTCTTCATTTTTATTAACTCAACAGGTACCTTGAATTTTCCTTAGAATTCCTCCTTGTAGATTATTTCACACTTCTTTAGTTCTTGTCACCCATTGTGGACTAGAAAATGGTGCTATGGATCTTTCTTTTCTTATTTCTTCAATTCCTTCTTAGTTCTGTAAGAGCATAAATGTCCAGAGGAACAGTGAATCCATTTCATATAATTTAAAAATAATAACATTACTCTTTTTCCCTATCCCTAATATTAAAAACAGTCATTTTTATGTTTCATATATAAATTTATAAAACATAGAATTTATTATGTTATAAGAGATAGAAATTATATTAAATATATCTTCTTTAAATAACTTTTGAAAAACTCAAGGATAAAAAGTAGTTTTTAAAAAAATTAATGATTGATTAACAATAATAGCATGAACGTATGGTGCATAATATATTAAAAATTTAAAAACTATATTATAAAAGCAATTTATTTGTATTTAACTTATATATTAATGCCAAACTTCATTTTGTGATTAAAATCATTGATAATTGTTGTAGTGAGAGAAAATAAATCTAGAAACAATCAACATTATTGATGATTATCCAGCTTGCATGTTAACTTAGCACTGATGGTCTAACTAAGTCCAATCTTTCTTTTAAGATTCCATATGTTAGTTTACATTAGGTTCCCTTTAAAGTTTGTATAATTTGCCTTTGTAGGCTTTTTTTGGCATTTTGATGTACTTTTTATGATAATGCTTAAAATGGGCAAAAAATATTTATTTATTAAAATGGATAAATTTTGAGATTTTACATTAACAAATCCTTCAATTGAAATATAACTGGTCAAGTGACATAAGGATTTCAATTAAAGACATTAATTAAAATATCTCATTTCTTCATAAACTCATCTCTAATCATTTTTCATTATTTGACACTATACGTTTAACAATTAAAAAAATAATTAAATAATAATAATTAACAAAACTATAACCGGATAATTAAGACAAACAAATTTATTTTAATTTAAAACAAAATAATATAATGATAATAATAAGAAGAATTATTTTAATTAAATTCATATAAATTTAATTTAAATAATAATAATAATAATAATAATTTAATGATTATTTTTGAAGAAATAATAATAATAGTAATAATATTCTAGCAAATTTAGTTAAAATAATAATAATAATAATAATAATATAATAACTTTTATAAATAAAAAAAATATTTAATAATATAATATTTATCATTAATGTTTCACTTATCAGGAAGAGACCATTCAACAGATACTCTAAACATTATAATTGAACTATTTATCAAATTATAATAAACCACCATCTAAATAGTTGATATTATATTATTAAATTTTATTTTCTTTATTTATAAAAATTATTATATTATAATTATAATAATCATTATTATTTTTATTATTTTAATTAAATTTGTTAGAATATTATTAATGTTATTATTATTATTATTTCTTCAAAAATAATCATTAAATTATTATTATTATTATTATTTAAATTAAATTTATATGCATTTAATTAAAATTATTATTCTTATTATTATTATCATTATATTATTTTGTTTTAAATTAAAATAAATTTATTTGTCTTAATTGTTATGTTACAGTTTTGTTAAATATTATTATTTAATTATTTTTTTAATTGTTAAACATAATAAATATAGTGTCAAATAAATGAAAAATAGTTGCAGAGAAATGAATTTAGAAAGGAATGAGAATTTAATTAATTTCTTTAATTGAAGTTGATAACATGTCACTTATATTTGACTAGTTTAAAATTAGTCCAGATCGAAAGATTTCTTAATATAAAATTCTATCAGAATTTGTCCAGATAAATAAATATTTTTCTGTCCATTTTAGATATTATTATAAAAAAGTATATCACAATTGAAAAAAATTGTCTTTGTAAGGGAAGGGTATAGAAATAGTTAAGGATCGTCGTAGGTGTAGACATAATTCCTTAGTCTTATGGAATTTTTTTGTGCTTCATCTTATTTTATAAAATTCTGTTCTGTTGATACGAAAAACAGTTGTCAAATATAATAACCAAAAACTAAGTTAACATCTAGATGGTGAATTGCTGATAAAAAATAAATAAATAAATAAATAAATAAATAAATAAATCTAGATCGTGAATCCTAAGATTGATACAGAGAATTTATCATTCTTAATGAAATTCTTTATTAATAATACCAATTCTTACGAGAACATCTATCAACATAAAGCATTTTCTATTCAACATCGAGAACCACTAACAAAGGTAATTTTCTTAACTCGATAATACAAACATCTCGAAAACTAAAAGGTGAAGGCATTACTCACTTTCTAATACGTTTCACCTTCTGGTTCTCCGTATCATAATTTCACGGGGATACTTTGTTCATTTCTGAAATAGTTTTCGGGGTCAACCTCAGTTTTAATGTTCACCAATCTATAGAAGTTGTTAAGGAAATACTTAGTACCATAAACCTCTCCTTCGTGGTAGCTATTGTTATCATGACGATTGATACCAATGTCAAGGTCCCTGTAATTCAGAAAAGCTCTCCTTGGATTTTTGGACACAAAGGGGGTCATATAACTGTGTAACCTTCTAATCTGTGCTGTGAAGTTCTTTTCTGCAGCGTATCCTGGTTCAGCCCAATTGACAGAATATTCAATTTTGAACAGATTTCCTGCACGGTGAGGAAATGCCGTAGCATTTGCTGAAATCTCGTTCATTCTTCCACCATATGGGTTGAAAACAATACTTGTTTCTCCCAACTCAATCATCCTTTTCCATATCCATTCTAACTCGTCTTTGGAAATTGGAGTCTTCACATAATCAGATTTTCTTCTGAGGAACTTTGCCGAGTTGAGTTTTCTGTTAAGTAGAGCATTTGGATGGGTACCATTTCGAAAACTAGCCCACCAAAGTGCAGACTGAATCCAACTCATTTCAATGCAATTCTCTTTGTTTAGACCCAAAACTGGAAACTCCTTGTCCAAAAGTGACACAAGATCATCTGCTCCTCCTAGAAACAAAGTCACAACCTCAGCTCTAATAGTTTTGTGCCTCCCTCCAACGTTTGAATTCACAGGCCGCAATTCCAGCCTCATGAAAAGCCTTTCATCCGTGTGTGGTGCAACCCGTTGCCACTGGACAACAAGGTCAGTGGCATTTTGGTCCAGAGTTTTCGAAACCCTAAAAACAGTAACAACTTCTGGCACAGGAACCAACTTAATAGTGTATGATAATATGACTCCAAAACTTGCTCCTCCACCTCCTCTAATGGCCCAGAACAGGTCTTCTCCCATAGACTCCCTGTTTAGAATCCTACCTTTGATATCAACAATCTGAGCATCAATGATGTGATCAATAGATAACCCATATTTTCTCATCATATTGCCATACCCTCCTCCACTGAAATGACCACCAACACCAACAGTGGGACACACCCCTGCAGGAAAGCCATGAACATCACTCTCCTCCCATATCCTATAATAAAGTTCTCCAAGCGTGGCACCAGCTTGGACCACAGCAACCCCTTTTTGCGCATCCACTGTGATGTTGCGGAGGTTGAACATGTCAAGCATGATGAAAGGTTCATCAGAGATGTATGAGAGACCCTCAAAGTCATGGCCACCACTTCTTGTTTTAAGTTGAATATCGATGCTTTTGGCACAAATGACTGCTGTTTGGACATGAGATTCTTGCAATGGTGTGACAATGATTAAGGGTTTTGGTGCAGAGGTGGTGTTCAACCGGGCGTTACGAATGTATGCACGGAGAATGGAAGTATATGATGCGTTGGTTTGAGAAAACACTATGTTGGAGATGTTGGGAGAGTGAATATTGTTTCTTAGACAATCAACAAAAGCTCCATACACTGAGTCTGTTGGGGAAGCACACGAGGCGTGTGAAAGCAAAAGAACAATAAGAAGAAGAAGCATGGAAGCCATAGAAATGGTGGCCAAAGGGTTTGGTTTTTCCATGGTGGTGGTTCATACGTTTCTGAAGTGTAGGTGAAATGAAATAGTACAGGCTAAGTATGGTTGTATCGAAATAGACACAAAGTTAGGATTTGGGAGGCATTAGAACAAGGTATTAAATGGTTGAAAAGTTTTTTTGGCTTCACTGTTTCATAATTTTTGACGACAAAATTTAGTGACCATGACTTTCTGGAGGGACACTAGTGAGTGATGAAGATTCTTCTTTGAGCTTTGCCGTTTTCTCAGCCGGCGCATACAGAACAAGCTAGTTAACCAAAATATGAAAACATAGGAAACTCGAACGTTAATAGAGCAGTCGAAAATATATATATACTACATGTTATTGGGAGCTAATGAAGTCTCGTTTTCTCGTATATTTATACATGGAAGTCAACAATTTACATGCACCAACTACTACACAGAACTATTGGAATTGCTTCCAAATTCTAGAAGAATATATAATAGAATGCCGCAGGAAAATATTTGAAATGACTAGAAAATGTCCAAGTTGTGAAGACAAGAAAAAAAAAATATATACAGTCCTAGTTAACCGACTTTATAGGCGGTGGATATGTGATTACTAGTAATTTTAGACTACTTGTAAGTATGAAGAAAAGCAAGATAAATAAGGTAATAAACTTTCCAAAAACATTTTTAAAACAAAATATTTTGTATAAGTTAGAACAAATTTATGAATAAGATTATTTGTAGTATTATTTTTATATTAAAAAATGTTTTTTTAATTCATACGTAACTTAGTTTATGAATGTTCCCCTTATCTATTTATCTATTTATAAGAAAAATATTCAAACTTTATTCTACTTTTCTACAAGCTACAAGTCATATGTGTAGACCCTTTGGAACCCTTACAGCTAACTCTTCTTTATATATCTATCTTTTACAAAGTCTTTAAAATAGCAGGATTTTATTATTAATTAAGAAATGTTTTGGACGTATGAATAATTAAAGTGAGTATCAATTAATATCAGGATGTTAAATTTGATTGAGGGAGAATTACATTTTTTAAATAGATGAACTCAAAATAATTATAGAACAAAATAGGAATTAGGCGGGGAGGCAACAGGAATTAGGAAAGGAGGCGAGATATCCAAGATTGATAATCCCTCAACTAGGAGCTTTATATATTTTCTTTATTATAAGATAAGAGGAATTTATTAGATATTCAATAAAACATAGTGTAAGGGAAAAAAATAATTCTAAAATTGTGGTATGAGATGGAAGTTCAGTATATCTAGAGATATATGTCTAATACGCATTTTGTTCGGAAAGTATGGTAGCACATGTAGGAGTGGCAACATAAGAGCTCAATAAGTAAAATTCTATTGTATAAACGGATTGGAGTACTTCAAATGTTCTATTAATATAATATTTAGTGAAAAAAAAAACTATTATATGAGAAAAGTTATATTATTTTATTAAGATTATCTTTCTAACATAATAACTCTAAAATAACCTATACAATGACTTCTTCATTCCAAGGAGTGTAAACTAAAATCATATTCCTTCTTATATATTACTTTACAATTTTATTACCTTTTTTACTGACTTAAAACATCATAGTCTCATTTGTAAATCAATCTTCTCTTGTTCTTTAGTCATATCTTATTAGAATAATTATTTCCTCAACATGATTCACAACCCAATCTACTAATTTCAAAGGTTCCATTTTGATGACTCATCTAAAAATAATTAATTTTTAATAGAAACATTTGTTAATTTTTTAAGTACAGCGAGGAGAATGAATTTATAAAGGTTGTATTATTTAGCATTTGAATCATTCTCTCATTTATTGGTTATTTTATGCACTTTTAATAATATTTATTTTAATATTTTTAATAAATATATAATATGAAGATTATTTTTAATAAAATATGATATGTATATGACTGTAAAATAAAAAATATTTTTATTAAAACTTATGAGAGGATGAAATACTTAATATTTAAAATTTAACTTAATTATTGATAAATCTCTCAATACATATGCATTATGTTTATTTGTAGTAAAAATTGTATTTATAACATAATAATAATAATAATAATAATAATAATAATAATAATAATAATATAAAGAAATTATATTTAGATGAAAAATTTAATTGAGCATTATGATACAATTTTCTAAGCACTAATTTTATAACTCACCTTTTGATTTTTGTTGTAGTATATATTTTTAACCTATCCAATCCATGTATTATTGAAGTATGACATGTGGGCATTTCTAATTATATTGTTACGAGTCCAGTCAAATTTAACCATCCAAATTAAACAAACATGTTTTAATATGTAAAGCTTGTATTATGCTTTTACAATATTTTGAAGTTTGAATTCATTTGACAAACACTGATTATAAATTGTCCTATGGTCATATTCAATGATTATGAAAATACTGAATTCAAAGTGTAATTGTCTAACACATATATAGTAAAATTTTAAAATAATATCTATGCCACCAGTTCATAGATTCTTAGAGTTTCAGTTTGTGGTTGACGTTGTTGGAGGCTTGCTGGTGTATCACTTGTATCTTGCCATTCCATTTGTCTGCAACTATTAAACCTTTTTCGGCCAAACTTCACTTAAGGAATATGCATATCGTTATTAATATTCGTATAATAAAAACAAAATGGAGAAGTTAAAAATCCACTAGTGAACATCCAGCATTAAAAAAAGAGGGGACAAAAGTCAAGAAATTTAAATACAAAATCGACAAGACAAACAAGAAGCACACAAGAAGTGGTCAGGATAAAAAGAGTTCCACCAGTCACGCAAGTTTGGTTCGGAAAATTCAACCAAGAACAACTTCTTTACTTTCATATGATATTCATAATAGTGGGATTTAACCCATTTTCCTACCCCCCCCCCAACACAAGCCATGTGATATTTCTCATAATTGAAGATTAAACATTGCGAATCTCCAACCATTTATTCAGATGGCGGAGAAAAAGAAAGAAGAAAGAACAGAAGAAATAAAATAAATGAAAGCTTTGAAACTCAATGATGTATGATGGAATCAATAATGGGAAAAGTATCACGGGCCTACGTGGCAACCATTAAAATAGAATTACAGAAACAAAAATTAGAACTAAAATCTAACGGATAATCCTCATTGTATGATTCTCTATGCCTTGCTCAAAAGTACAGGAACACTCTGTTCATTCCTGAAAAAGTTTTCAGGATCCACTTTGGTCTTGATGTTCACGAGCCTCTCAAAATTGTCACTGAAGTACTTGCTTCCATAAACCTCTCCTTCTTGAAAGCTATTCTCACCGAAGTTGTTGACTCCAATGTCAAGGTCTCTATAATTCAAGAAAGCCCTTCTGGGATTCTTAGACACAAAAGGGGTCATGTAACTGTACAGCCTCTTAGCCTGATTCGTGAAATTCTGAGCCGCACCAGGTGAAGGATCGTCCCAGTTCACAGAATACTGAATCTTGAAGAGGTTCCCCTTACGGTGAGGAAACGGCGTCGCATCAGAAGAAATCTCTCCCATTTTCCCTCCATAAGGGTTGAAAACAAACCCCGTTTTTCCCAACTCAATCATCCTCTTAAAGATCCACTCCAACCCGTCTCTTGAAATGGCTTTCTGAACATAATCGGATTTTCTTTTCAGAAAACCAGCAGAGTTCAGATTCCGATCCAGCAGGGTCTCAGGTTTATCACCGTTTTTCAAACTCTCATCATCGTTCCACCACAGAACAGAATCAATCCAACTCATCTCAGTACAATTCTCCTTCTTCAATCCAAGAAGCGGAAACTCCTTCTCCAAAATCGACACAACCTCATCAGCCCCTCCCAGAAACAAGGCCACAACCGAAGCTCTAACGGTTTTGGTCCCCTTCACAACCTTCGAACTCACCGGCTGCAATAAGAGCCTCAGGAAAAGCCTGTCATCAGTATTCGGTGCCACCTGCTGCCACTGCACCACAAGGTCCGTTGCAGTCACATTTGTTTCCAAAGTCTTCTCAACACGGAAAACGGTAACCGTTTCCGGCACCGGAACTAGCTTTATAGTAAACGACAATATCACACCAAAACTGGCTCCTCCACCTCCTCTAATAGCCCAGAAAAGATCCTCCCCCATGGATTTTCTATCCAGAACATTTCCTTTCACATCAACAATTTGAGCGTCAATCACATTATCCACTGATAATCCATATTTCCTCATCATGTTACCATACCCTCCTCCACTCAAATGGCCACCGACACCAACAGTGGGACACACCCCAGCAGGGAAGCCATGAACTTTACTCTTCTCCCAGATCCTATAGTACACCTCTCCCAGCGTGGCACCGGCTTGGACCACTGCAACCTCGTTCTTTATGTCCACCGTGATTGCGCGAAGGTTGAACAAGTCGAGGATGATAAAGGGTTCGTCGGAGATGTAGGAGATACCCTCGTAATCGTGGCCTCCACTCCTGATTTTGAGTTGAACTTTGACGCTATTGGCGCATATTACAGCGCCCTGGACGTGCGATTCTTGGAGGGGAGTGACGATGAGTAACGGCTTCCGCGTTTGGGAAGTGTTGAAACGCGCGTTTCGGATGTAGTTTTGGAGGACGGTGGGGAAGGAAGGGTTGGTTTGGGCGAAGACTATGTTGGAGAGTTGGGTTGAGGAGTTTGTGTGTTGTGTGAGGCATTGAAGGAAAGTGTCGTAGATTGAGGAATCTTGAGTTTGCGCCGACGAAAAAGTGAAAACAATTAGAAGAAGAAAAGCGGTAGAGAAATAAGCCAAACACGGCTTTGCCATTGTCATTGTCGGTTCTGAATGTCTTAGTGAGTTGGGAGAGGGTGAGTGCGGTTTTTATATACACCACAAGAGGGAGTGTTTGGGGCGTGTTGGTCTTAGTCCACCTTTGCGCCTATGAAAACGTGAGAATTGACATAAAACGAGTTTTTCTTTTTATGGGAAGGTTATTTGATGGATTTGTGGAATCTTCTTCTGATTTTCCAGTTCTCACCATCACTTCTCCACACTCCTTTACAGATGGAAAAGTCAAAAGAAAAATCTTTTTGGGAATAGAGGTTATGAATTATGAATCCAATCAATGCTTAATACTATTGGTAAACGCTCAATTGGGCATGGAGTTATCCCATGTAACATCAGATTTTTCGTTACTGCATTTATAATGACATGGAGTCAATTTGACTTATTACAGAGCCGTAAGCAACTAGATCTTTCTTTGGTAACAGTTGACGGCACATAGAAATAAGTAATTCTGAATCTTAATTTTTTTGTCAATTATCCTATTTTATTTGTATAGTAATTATTACATATCTTTGTATTTTTAAGATTATAAATACATTTACCTTTTATTCAATATTTTCTTTACGAATTAATCAAAAATATCAAGAATGGGCAAGAATATATTACGTTACTAATTAAGAATGAATGATTGGTTATCTTTCTTTCTGGGATTGTTGAATAATACTGATGACTTATCTTCGTTGACGAATTGTACATTACATAGAAAAAGTAAAAGGAGTTGTTTTTTTTTCTGGTACAAGAGTACTAAGTTTCAACAAATCAAATAATGTCAAGTGTAATATTATATGATTATATCAATTCTTGTATAATAAAAATGTTGACTTTTGTAAAAAGTCTTAAAAACAGTGAATCCAAAATTTCTTTCCTTAGTTTTCTCTCAATCAAGGGGCAGCGTTGCATGGTATGGGTTTTCATGTTCTAAAAGGTAAAAAATAATGTGAAGTACTATATAACTAAGTATGTGTTTCTTTTTCTATTTAATTATGTAACCTCTTATGGAAAATAGCACACTATCTAACCACGTAAAAATTAAACTTCCAGAACTAAAAATTAATAGGTGTGTGTTTGTAGTTCATCCATCTCTTCCTTCTAAATTCATGTAATAGAAGGTGAGCTTCCGCGTTGAAAGAACTTTGGGATAAGTTTCAAACACTCCATTTAATGTTTAATGAATTTCTTAAAATGTAAATATTTAAATGTTTATAAAATTTAATCTAGAATTTTGACTTATCCTATAAATATATCTTGCTTTTCTTCTTTCGTTGAAACAGAGATTTGTGTATTTGTTTTTTTTTGTCTATTTTCCTTTGTATCAATTGATATTTTTTTATTCATTAAAAATGGCTTAAGTGATTGTTAACTCTTCTATTATATTTAACTTGTGATTTAAATTTCTGTAAAGAAATGTAATCTAAAATGTTCAATAATTTTTACTTAAATTTAATCTTTGAAAAAATAGTTATTATAATTAAGTTTTTTCGTGTCTTTTTCTTTATTAGGAAGAAAAAAAAATTCTTTATTATTTTCAACAATTTATTTGGATTTTTCAGCTGGGAGTAGTTTAAAATAGTTTAATTGCCTTAGTATTAATTTAAAAAAAAAAATTCTTATAAAAAAAATATAAACAAATTTAACCGTAAAATTAAAAAGCAGATTAAAGATTAAAACTTATTAGTAAACCTCAGATTAATAAAAACCTGTGGAAGAAATAGGTATGATTAAAATTCTTAAAATTCAAAAAAATATTATCATGAAATGATATCATATAATTATCTTTATCTAACTTGATTTATTGATTTGATTTTTATTTTAATATTTAATTTATAAAATAAAATGATGTTGTTTTTTATAGAAACAATATATATATATATATATATATATATATATATATATATATATATATATATATATATATATATATAAAGAGTTAATGTTGATTTGATAAAATCTAATTATATAATATATTTAATATTTAAAATTAAAAAATAAGGAGACAAAAATAATGTTTTTTATTTCCATTTAGATAAAATAAATATTGATACCAACGACTCTAATTATAAAATTAGTTAATTTTTAAAGTTTGATGTTACAATATGCCTGATTAAACCTGAATAACGTTAACTAAAATATATGTTTAATTTATTTTTTAGTTTTTAACTTTCTAGTGCTAATTTAGTGTCAGCACTGTTAGCTTGGTATTAAGGTCTAAATTTTGGAAGAAGAAAACTCGTTCTATTTTTGTATTAAGTTTTTTTTATGTTTTAAATACTTCATAAGTGAAATTTTTCTTTAATGATCATATCCTTCGAACTTTATATACACTGGAGGGAAAACTTTGATTTGAAAGACTTTGATTTTAATGTCAAATGGATGATGATGTTAACTTATTTATGAAATGGTAAGAAATTTCTACTTTATGGAGGTGCAGGTTCAAAAATGGAGGTGCAGGAAATACTTGTCTTTTCCTTTAAATTCTAGAGTGTTATTAGGCCTATTGGGCTTGGTATGAGTCCAAAATATTATATTTGTGAGAAAAGTAAAATTTATCTCTTAAAATGGGGAGGCTCAAATACTTGTTAGGGTGCGTTTAATTTGTTAAACAAGTATTTGTATTAAACACTACAATTAATTGTTTCTTGAATTAAAAAAAAAAAATCCATGAGATAATAATATAAATGAGATAGAGACATGAACGAAACAAAAAATTATCTTCCTGTAACTAACAAATTGTTAAACAACTCCTTATTCTAAACATATACCTTAATCTTTGGATGAGTTTTTTTAAAAAAAAATAATAATTTTATCACTATCTTTCTTAGAATTGAGTATATCTAATCTAACCAATTAAGAAAAATCATTAACCTAATTGATAGTATTAAATATGTTTGTAAAAAAATCAAACCTACCCTTAACATTGATGGAACACTTAAAACCTTTAAGCATTAATTACTTCTGATCCGGCTTATAAATCTGGGAAGATATAATGTAATTTGGTTACTGAATTTTCTTTTATGATTTATTCAATTTGTCATTTAAATATTAAAATATGGTCTGAAATATTTACACACTCACTTTCTTTTATCATTCAAATATTAGAAGATATGGTCCAAAATATTAATAATATTTTCTTAACATCATCATTTGTATATTATAATATATCTTGAAATAAATATTTTTAGATAAGAAATTTTAAAATTTTAGAAAAACAGGTTATGCTAAATTTTAAATTGATTTTATTTAATATTTTTTATTTTAATTGATCCTAAGATGAAGACCAAGTGGAGTTCACATTCTTCCAATTAATTGGAAGTTCCTATCAAACTGTACATTTTTTTATGAATGGTAGTCTCACTAGGGTTGGTGTGTTCCTATTAGAACATAATCCACCACTGAATTGAATGGCATGTTATCATCCACTCATAATTCAAAATTTCTAGGAACATTTTGGATCTTCCTTCGTGGTCCATGTTACACCCCAAATAATTAATTTTCCAGAATATTGTTTTTTTATATGTTGTCCATAGTGGTTGACTTGAATCTGGTGCTACTCCATTTCATTATGAGGCAACAGTTTCCAAAGATTGAACAGTTGGTGGATTCTTAAGTGGTACATGAAGCATGAAGTTCTAGAGGTTCATGTTCATGGACACATGAATGTGTAATATGTAACACAACACTTGGTGCATCTCAACTTGTCAACCAATGTTTGTGTTACATGTTATGTTTTTTAAACTAACTGTAGTGATACAAAAAAACAAGTGATTTCACCAAACTCTAAAGATGATGAGTATAATTTTATTCAATAACAGTGCAGTGCTAAAAAAATATGGGATGTGGCTCACCCTTCATCAATGAGAAGTACTCTATCAAAATTGTTCAACCTCACCATAAAGCTAAGAGTGCTGATTTAAATCACTGAATTAGTAGATCAATAACAGGAGAAATTTAAATTTGGAGTTAAGAATTTACATCAAATAAAGATGAGCGAAATGAGTAATATATTAATATAGAAAAAATATTTTCTTAAAATTTTAGATTGGAGATGGTATGTAGTTTTTATATAGATTAACTCAACTTATTAAATTCAAATATTCCTCATTAGTATTGACCATTTTTAGTATGTTAGAAAAGTTAAATAAATTAAGTCCTTAATTTCATGAAGCAACATGGTTAAATCCTATAATCACAAAAACTTTATTGTTTAATATTATTATTTGAATTTCTATCTTTTTTCTTGTTTCAATCACTAATAACAATAGATTTTCGAATAAGAAAATCATTAGAAACAGGATTGTATGTTTAATTCATGTAAAATTAGAAAATTTTTATTTTTATATATAAAAAAAAAAACTCTTCGCTTTTCATCTTTACAAAATATGAAATAACTACCTTTTTTAGTTTTCATAAAATATATGAATTTTGATTTTAGTTTCCATATTTTTTTTTTCATATTTTCAAATAACTATAAGATTATAATTGATTAGGTATGATATGAAACCCACATAATCTTTTTCATTTTGAGAAGCATTTGCAAAAGTATAAAATGTTAATGTTACGCTTTTGATCAAATTGGCAATTTCTTATGCAGAATTAGTCTGTTGCGCATACTACACGGATTCCATCTATCCCCAATCGTAAAGGAAGATGAACCTCTCACTTTCTTTCATTTTCCTTTCTTCCCCTTTCTTTAAGCTTTCATTTCTTCTTTTTCTTACCTCACTATTAAAATAGAAAAACTACTTTTAATATAAAAATATTTACCTTCGGAAAGATTATATAGCATTGAACTATAATAATATTTTCCGTTTACAACTAAACAAACAAATATTCCCACTCCAAATCAAGAAATGCAAACATTCTTATTCCCCCAAAATTGGAATATTGCATATTGTTTATAAAACACTTTTCTCCTACATAATTAACTTCTCACCTACCTTCCAAATAATCTTGACGAAATATGTAAGTTTTTTTTTTTTTTTTTTCATTTTAGTTTTCCGTTCATTTATAAAAATTTCTTCTGTTTACCTTATCTATGCTCGGCAAAAACACGTTACAAAACTTTAGTGTGCCATTATACTTTGCGTGTAGCACTAAGTAAAAATGTGAACCAACGAATTTGTGATGTTGTGGACCTGCCGTTTATCCCCAATACAAAGCCATGAAATGAATTGAGTATTATGAAATATGCAGAATCTAATTAAAAAATTATGCAGAATTTTCTTTAGTTGTTGCATGATCATAAAATGCTGCAAGAATGCAGACAAACTTATCTCTAGTTATTCAAAAATATTTCGAAAGTAGTGGGGCCATTGAAGACTGTTGCTTTGCTTATACCATTCTTTTTAGCAACTATGAAGCATAGGGAAGTCCTTTCAGATTATGTTAAATGTGAAAGTGGTCGATGTTCTTGCAATCAAAGATATATCAGAAAGATAAAGTTCCACGCTGTCATAATTAAGAATAGAGCATTAACTACAAGATAATGCCAACACTCTTCATCTGCATTGTGACGTTTTTCTTAGCTCAATTATACGTAAAAACTATATTATAACACATTGTGACCTTAGTTCATTATGGTCGTATAAATATAACATTTATGATAGCCTCCTTAAGCACAAAAACACAAACCTCAGAACACAAAACCATGTTGTCACCAAGCTCACACTTGGGAATTCTAGTCCTCCTATTATCAGTTTCATTAGCAGCTTCTGCTTCACTTGATGAAAACTTTGTCCAATGTCTCAGCTTCTATTCAGACAAAGCAGCTCCATTTTATGCCTCAATTTACACTCCAAAAAATGCTTCATTTTCCAACATCCTCGAATCCTCTGCACAGAATCTAAGGTATTTGGTGCCTTCGGCGCCAAAACCAGAGTTTATATTCACACCCTTGACTGAATCACATGTCCAAGTGGCAGTGACTTGCTCAAAGAAACTTGGTATTCATCTCAGAGTTCGTAGTGGCGGCCATGACTATGAAGGACTCTCGTATGTTTCAGAAGTTGAGGCCCCTTTCATAATTGTTGATTTGTCCAAGCTTCGCGCCATAAATGTTGATATAAAAGACAACAGTGCTTGGATTCAAGCTGGTGCCACTATTGGAGAAGTCTATTACAGAATATATGAGAAGAGTTCAGTTCATGGTTTCCCTGCAGGGCTTTGCACAAGCCTAGGTGTTGGAGGGCACATCACAGGAGGTGCATATGGATCCATGATGAGAAAGTATGGTCTTGGAGCTGATAATGTCCTAGATGCAAAACTAGTTGATGCAAATGGCCAAATCCTTGATAGGGAAGCCATGGGGGAGGACCTATTTTGGGCTATCAGAGGAGGTGGAGGAGCAAGCTTTGGCATCCTTCTCTGGTGGAAGATAAAGCTGGTTCCTGTGCCAGAAACTGTGACAGTTTTTACAGTTACAAGGAGCCTAGAGCAAGATGCAACAAAGATTCTTCATAGATGGCAGGAAGTGGCACCCTCTATTGATGACAATCTCTTCATCAGAGTCATCATTCAACCAGCCAATATTGGGAACAAAACTGACAGAACCATCACAACATCTTACAATGCTCAATTCCTTGGTGGGGCTGAGAGACTCCTCCAAGTGATGAAGGAAAACTTTCCTGAACTGGGATTGACAAAAAAAGATTGCCTTGAAACTAGTTGGATCAAGTCTGTGCTCTATATTGCTGGCTATCCTAACGACACTCCCCCAGAAGTTCTGCTTCAAGGAAAGTCAACATTCAAGAACTACTTCAAAGCCAAGTCAGATTTTGTGAGAGAAGCAATACCAGAAACGGGGCTTGAGGGACTCTGGCAAAGATTGCTGGAAGAAGACTCTCCCTTGATGATTTGGAACCCATATGGTGGAATGATGAGCAAGTTTTCAGAGTCTGATATTCCCTTTCCTCACAGGAATGGAACACTTTACAAAATCCAGTATTTATCTCTTTGGCAAGATGGGGATAAGAATGCCACAAAGCATATAGACTGGATTAGGAAGCTTTACAACTACATGACTCCTTATGTGTCCAAGTTCCCAAGGGAGGCATATGTGAACTACAGAGATCTAGATTTGGGAATGAACAAGAAGAACAACACAAGTTACATACAGGCAACTTCTTGGGGGAACATGTATTTCAAGGATAATTTCAACAGGTTGGTGAAAATAAAGACCAAAGTGGATCCTGATAATGTGTTCAGGCATGAGCAGAGTATCCCTCCACTTCCAGTTTCAAGTATGAAGCTAAAAGACAACAAATGCAAGACCTGGGAATGAGGCACTTTCTATAAATTTGTAATGTGTTTGATTAGCTAATTTAGATGAATAAAGGATACATTTGGATTTTGCTGTGGTTTTGGTCATTTTAATGTTGTAAAACACTGTTGAAGTGCTTAATCATTGCTATTATCTGTGTGTGTGTGTGTGTGACAATATTGCAAGTAACAAGTGTGGTTTCACTAGCAAGAGTCTTGTAACTTAGAAACCACTCTATTGAATACTAGCACTCCAGTATAAAAGGAATGCACATTTCTAAACAGAAAATGAACACAGCAAGCTAGTGCTCCTTTACTTCCAAAATACTCTTATGCCATGAAATTTTCAGTAAATATTTAGGGAAAAATATAAAAAAACAAAAATTAAAATAATATATTTTTAATCTAAAATTAACTATACAGTTCATTTGTAAAAGCTTTCTCGTATTATTTTTTACAAAATCATATTTTTTACTTATATGCAAATTAGTTTTAGTTTTTTTTCTTATTTTTATCTTTTAAAAAAAATTATTTGAACATGTTTTAATATTTATAACATAAAGACGATAATATACAATTTTTGCATAAAGTGTACTTGTTAACTTTATTTATTTATAGATGTTTTTCTTATTAATAAGAAAACACATCAACATGATAAGTGAGATTTATTACTCAAAATAACTGTAATATTATTCTATAAATCAAGAGATAAAAAAGAAAGAACAAGTTCAAGGCAAGATTTGTTACTTTATTCTTTCATTTAAAGATAAGATGACAATTGTATTAAACTTTATCCATAATCAATTTAGATTATATCTGACTAATCATATTTTTAATGTTAGATATATAAGTATAAGTCTAAATCTTACATTGAATAAAAATAAAAAAAATTGAGCAATATATAAAAAAAAAACCTCACAAACTCAATATATTAATGTTTTGAGGTAAAGATTCTGTCATTTTCTTATGTATTAATTTTTTTCTTATTCTTATTTGATCTCCGTGGTATCTCTCTTCAAATTTTCTCAGCAGCACTTAAGAGTACATTATGTTTATAAACTCTCAAAAATTGTATTTTACTTATAATTTTCTAATTTTTTTTTATAAATTTTATATTTGATTAGCGTTTACAATATGAAAGGTTGTAATGTTTGAACTTTGCATTTTTTATATATAAAGAAGAATGCCAAAACAAGCATATACTAAAGCAATATAAAAGAAATTATTATGCGGTACTCAATAAATTAAACCTCTTTAATTCACTACAGGGACAAAGTCTACCTAAAGTATTATTAAGCAAGCTAATTATAATATTAAAAATTATTTATCTTAAAGAGTTATTGGACACAATAAAATCTTTCAAGATAAAACTTCATAAAACAGAAAAGAAGGAAGGAAAAATTTCTCAGCTTTAGCATATAAAAACTAGAAGAGAATATTTATCCAAATTCTTAAAGGTAGACAATGATTAAATGAACAAAATAAAACGAAAGTTCAAAGAATTACTAGATATTTTTTATATCAAAAGAAATAAAAGATAAAACACTGTGGATAAAACACTATGTTACCACTTGAATTCTCAAAGCTAAAGAGGAATAAAAAGGAAGAAGTACAAAAAGAGTTTCAAGTCAACATAAGACCATGCTTCCTCAGTAAGGAAAGAAGGAGCCAAACTTTATAGTAGTTAATGTCAACTTTAATATGCTAATAAGCATTTATGACAACAAAAGAAATATTCTAATGATTTTCTTTCTTTACTAGTAGTTAATAGTCTACCTAATATTTAAAAAGAACTTTTTTCATACTCTTTCATGCATACTCTTTATGCTGATTACTGATTAAAGGTGTCAAGACCTAATTTTATTTGAATAAATAAAATTATTTAAAAAAATTGTGTTCTTTAGTTTTTATTATATTTTGTTATTTAAGATAAGAAAAAAATGCTTTATTTTATTTTTATGAATAAAGTTTTAATAAAAAGAAATAATAATAACAAAAAGGTAAAAAAGAACTGTTGGATCTATTTTAAATAAATTACAAAAACAGTAAGAAAATAAAATATTTTTTTAATAAGACCCAATTTAATAAGTGATTCATTTAAAAATAAAATGAAATACCTGGTTAAGACCCAATACATTAAGGGTGTATCATAAAAGAAAATAAAGTTGTTATTTGTATCACTCTATTAATTACTTCGCTTCCCTTTCATTTAGTGCATGTAGATTACATCTCTGCACTTTCTGTGTGCCTTTTCTAGGACCTATTTTTAATACACCAAATTGATTAAAAAAATAATTAAAATTAATTGAAAATTTAAATAGATTTGATTGATGAATCTGATAATAATTGATGATTATTCTGCTTAATGACCAATAATGGTATTAATTAGTGATTATAATAATAGGTAGTTATTATGCTTAATTGCAAATAATTCCATAAGAGATAATCTAATTTATTTAGTAATTGCAATCCAGTCCTAAAAAATTGGAGAAAAAACTTAGAGCAAATTAAAAGGAAGCATTTTTGGAAACTACAACTGATATATTTTAATCACTTTGCTCCTACATAACAACTGATATGTTTGTCTGACATGTATATGTGCTACTTCTTTGTATGTTTAATCTGTGAAAATTTTAATATCAAATGTTAGTGCTTGTATATTCTGTATAATAGATACAAGTTGATTGTGAAAAGATATATTATATCTAAAAAGGTTGTGCTTGAAGCACAATCCTTATACCTTTTGAGGATGCTCCTGTCACAATCTTAGAAGGAATCTTAAACCCTCTCAAAATCTTTCCAAACAAAAGCTATAAGTCAAGCAGAAACTCAAAATCACATCAGAACCAATCAAAGCACTACACAGGAACCCTAAATCTTATTGGAACTTATCAGAGCACTCAAAAGTGTTTAAATTTTCTACATCATAATATTATTATTTATATGTAATTTATTTTTATTATTATTATTTCTTTATTTTTTTAACAAATCAATAAATAATGTTTTATTTCAAATAAATTTGTGAAAATATAAAAAAATATAATTTTTTCAAAATTAAAATAATATCAAATATTATCTCAAATAAAAATTTTCAAGTTAGAATTACATTAACCCTGATTTTCTATCTTGAATAGATGGAAATACGTAGGACTAAGATCAATCCTCGTGAGGCCAAAAAAAATAAAAAAATTCTTTGTTTGTTCTTATTTTTGTTTGCATCCTGAAAAGAAAGCTTCTCCGACAGTGTTATCGTGAGTGGGAGGTAAGTGGTTTCTATTTTCGCATTACGTAGGGATGCAAAGTTGGTATAAAGTTGTTGCAATATTCGTATCCTGAAAATGGGTTTCAGAAAACGAATTATGGGTATGTGAAATATCTTAGGAAAAAAATTTCCATAAAAGATTTTGTATTATGAAAAACGTTTTCCGGAAGAGGGGTGAGAACCGGGTTTTGTAGTATGGAAAACGTTTTCCGTAAGAGAAAACGTTTTCCGTAAAAGGTTTATGTACTATAGAAAATATTTTTCATAATACAAAATCTTCTTACGGAAAACATTTTTCACCGAAAACGTTTTTCATAATACAAAATTCTCTTACGGAAAACGTTTTCTATAATACAAAAAATTCTTATAAAAAATATTTTTCGTAATACAAAAACCTCTTACAAAAAATATTTTCTATAATAAAAAAACCTCTTACGAAAAACATTTTTCGTAAGAGATTTCACACCCCCATAACCCAATTTCTTCTATAAAATATTTTCTAAAATATCCTAACCTCTTAACAAGACTGTAAATGTCCATTTACTTACCGATAAAGTGTAGGAAGCAAATGTGAGGGTGCAGAGGCAATTACCCAACATAATAACATGAAGACCGCGTCTTTCTTTACCTTTTTTTTTAGAAAATACTTAATGATAAAAAATTATAATCATCTACAAAGAAAACTTCAAATAAAAATAATCTACAAATACAATTAAAGTTAATATAATGTAAAGAGTTGTATAATAGATACTTATTTGGTGCACACAAAACAAAAAAATAAATAAATACTTATAAAATACAGTATAAATTATGTCCAAAAGTTTCTTCGTGAAAATTATATACAATTTTCTAAAAATGTATTTTTAATTAGATTTTTTGTAAATTATAATCTTAACTAAACTATAAAAAGAATTATATTCTGTTTACATGACTATTTTTTACATTATAAAAGCTATATAATATTTTTAAATTATAATTAATATTTTCAAAATATAAATAATTATTATTTAATTTTAATACTATAACAAATAAAATAATTTAATTTTATCTATAGTAAGAAATCTTTCTGGAGATTTAATAGTAATTATCATATATAATAAGTGAACTAAAAAAATAGTAGGAAAATTACTTTAAAACCCTTATACAATAACTGTAAATTGATTTGGCAGTGAACGAATGAATAAATATATGTGAACAATAAAAAATATATGTTATAAGTGTTATAACATATAACATATAAGTGTTATAAGATTTCTAACATAAGTGTTAGAAATCTCAAAGATAATAACCCTACTGCAATAAGTGTTATAAGTACTGAAGCTACACCAGAAAGGAACATGCACAAGGTGCGCTTTCCATCATAAATCAATCTGATACAAGAAATCAATTTATACAAAATGTTTACTTCTAGAACTCTGGCACCACAAAATTGACAAACGATGGCACGCTAACACCCCAAAAAACATCAATGATTGTGGGGTCAAATAAATTAAGATAAATAAAAGCAAGACTTCCGAAATTTGCTATTATTTAACGAATATATTCTAGCCTTCAGTAATTTACATACTTTTGACATCAATTTTTGACGGAGGAAATGTTCCAAAAATCTTATCCCATAGTGATGAAGTGATTCCAAAACCTTTATCCTGGATCCGAAAGTGATGATTCAAGTGATATTTCTGCAGAAAAAACAAAAAAAAAAAAGTTTTTTTAACCTAAAAGAATTACAAAAACAAGATGATGATATCAAAGCAATGCATCTTAATGCAATCGTCATCTTTTAACCTTGAGATTTCGGGGTACTTCAGTCTTTGGCTGACCATGGTGCAAGTAATAATGGGTGCAATCATACATTACATAACCCAATAAACCGCCACCAAATAGAGCGGGAGCTGTCGAAGGGGTTGCCATGAGCTTCACTAGGTTCCAGAACTGGACACAGCATACAAAAACACTAACATCACTTCATGAAACCTTGAACCATATGAGCATAAAATATGTTTACCAGTATTGACATGTCTGCGTTGCAGACTAATCAAATAATTATTAATTGTCAGAAGTCTTCGGGTCATTTTCAAAAGGTAGCCACAGATTGTGGTATGCATGCGTCGTGATTCTAGAATCAACAATTTCTTTTTAGATTTTCTGAAATTACTATCATAAAATAAGGGTATAAACGTCGCTGCACTGTTAAAAGAACTATTCAAACATAACGAAAATCCAATCAACATCTCTTGTATTTCCCTCTCATACCTGAAACAGTTTCACTTAATCCATTGTTTGTCTTATTGGTGATTTTACGTCAAAACTATTACATTCAATATGACATGCCAAAACTATTACATTCAATATTACATATCGCGTAACAGTAGCAATATATAGAGATATACAGCTGTCTAAAACTAATTCATCAGTAGTATTCGACCACTTTATACAAGAAAAATTCAACGTGACACACTTAACTACTTAAAAGAGAGATTTAGATAGCATGGGAAACAAGATAAGAAAGTTACTCTCTTGGTCTTTTCAATTATAGGAAGCACGCATGCTAAAATGTAAAACCTTGGATGAAAATTTAGATCCTACAATTCCCTTCGAACTAAATAAGTATGGGAAAATGTTTAAATAGTATGTCAGAGAAGAGATACCGGCATCAATAATATAGCAGTTGCAGCAGGGGGGAAAACGAGTCTCAAGCCATCCATCGGGTGCTTATGGTGGCAGCCATGGAGCAGATAATGTAAGGTATTTCCCCTAAAGCAGCATTCAATACCACCAAAATAAAAGGCAAATAAACTTTTAGTGTTGTTCTAACAAAAAATAAATAAAAATAGATATAGTTAAACACAATTACAAGCAAAAATTAAAATATCATTTCACACTATGGAAAGGAAAGGCAAAGAAAGAGATCTAACCAGTAGGTCTTTGTTTTAATGTGAAAAAGAAAACGGTGCAATGAATATTCAAGGAATGTCCAAACAAAAACGCCAACAACCACCATTAGAGCCAAATGAGGACAACTGAGACCCATCAGTACAGAGCTATACACAAAGTAGCATACAACTGGCAGCCAAATGACTGGTATTGCCCACCAGACTGTCCGCGTCAAGAACTGTTCCAAGTAGTTACAAACTCAAGATCACATGAAAGTTTTCAATATATTACCAGAACATAAATTTTAAATCCTTATCCGTAAGAGAAGTGAACGTGAGATCATAATCATAATTGTTATAATTATACTTACACAAATAAGTAGCAGATCTATCTAATAAAAAAAATATAAAAAATATAATATAGATTATATATGGATTATGAGAAATACTTTTATTTATTCTCATATTATATCTTTATCATTACAGAATATTAAATCATTTTTATTTATTATATAGATTTCGTTTTTTCAATATATATTAAGTATTCATGTTGTCTCATAAACTTACAGTTTTAGTTTTAGTTCAATGTTCCTTTCTTTCCTATAATTCAACAAAGTATCTAGAGCTAGGTTCAAAATAGTGTTCATTCAATAGACCTATTATTGACTTAGGAGAATTTTTTTTTGTATTTTGCAAACCTTTCTTTCAGGTTTCACCTGCAGTGTTCTAGCGATGCCTTCAGCGAGTTTTCCAACAAGTTTCACGCGACCACCATTTGCTCCAACGGACACAGGGTCGGGATCGCATCATGCCAATCTATCCAACGATCCAAACACCGACGAGAATCACCCATCCACAAGCATCTTCTCTCCTGCTCCACTGTAATTCCAACTGAAGCGTGATGGCACGTGTGGCACACCTGATGGCCTTGTGCCCAAGTCGCTCCTCCATGCACCCTTACACACGTGGTGGCAACTCCATCAATGTTCGTTTAGTGATTTGATCTACTTTTCTCTCCCCTTGAATTTTTTTATTATCTTTTTCCATATTCCAACGAAAACAGTATCTTCCAGGCGCCCCCAAATTTTCAAATCATAATGTTAGTATTGAGAAGATGAACAGGTTTAACTATTCAACTTGGACCTCCAAAATCATGTTATGGTGAAGTATTGTTGAATCCGTTCCAACAGAACAACAGGAAAAATGAATAAAGATTAATGCTCAATTATTTAATGTAATTAATCCATTATTCACACCTCTCTCAAACCTATTCTTCGTCCCTGTGAGTCGTGTACATCAGTTCAGAGTGAGGTCCGTACACTTTATACTAATGACATACAGTATTTGTATGGCGTGTACCAAAATCTCTTGACACTTCTTACTCCACAAGAATGAGGGCCCTATGTTTGCTTATCTTGGGCGGCTTCACATTCCTTACATGATTTTAATGAACTTCTTGTACCATTTGCAAATACAAACAAGGAACTTGAGAATCACCGTATTTTTTTATGACTGAGTTCGTATGGCTTGCCACAAAAGTATGTTGCTAGTCGTGCTCAAATTTTAGGATCACTAGTAAACCCTACTATGACTTCTGCATCATTTGTGCTCATTCGTATTTGTTGGAAAATAAACACATAAGTCATGTGCAGGAGAAAATATTGCCTTTGTATCATAAGATTAATTACTCTAGATGCTTTCACACAGATAATTCTAAAAATTGTCCAAAATGTGACCATTGTCATTGCATTGAACGTACAATATATGAACACTTCATCAAAAGGTGAGACATCAACCCATTAGTAAAAATATTTTGTTAGCACACATTGGTAACTCATTTGGTTATTTCTCTCAATCTCCTTCTCTTGGTCCTTGAGTCTTTGACTTCGATACAACCAATCATATATCCCGTAATCAAACTCTCTTTTCTCCTCCTTCACTACTAAAGTAAGTTTGCCATTTACACTTATTGACAATGGTTCACAAATACAAGCTTACAACATTGGTTCTACCTAACCCCTCACATTCCTTATTGGTGACTCTATTATTTATGCCCTTGACTACTCTACTAATTTACTCTGTCACTCGATTATTTGACTAGTTTAAAGTATGTGTCATGATTCTCCTCTTTGTTAGTCGTATGGTTACTCTTTCTTTGTTCTCATACTCTTCAACAAAATGTAGTCAAACACAAACACATACATCGTAAAGAAACTACTCAAACACTTCTTCACATTCATCTTTCTCATTGTTTTTGGTGGGATGTTGTCATTATTGCATATTATCTCATTAAAATGTCATCATCTTTCCTTAATGATCAAGTATCTCACTATCCTTTTTCCTCATTCCTATCCATATAGTCTTCCTCCACATGTTTTTGGAACGTGTTTTGTGTATAACCTCACACCGAATCAAGATAAACTTCCTAATTGGTTGTTCAAATGTGCCTTTATGGGACATCATCATTCTCAAAAAGGGGTATCAATGTTTCTCTCCTTATCTTAACCAATTCTCAAAAAGGGGTATCGATGTTTCTCTCCTTATCTTAACCGATATTTAGTGTCTATTGGCATCTCTTTCTTTGAGTTTGTTCTATACTATATACATATTCCTTTTACTGATGACATATGTAGTTACTTTCCCACACTATCAATATTCCTTCATCACCACCAAAGAATAACTCGAGATGTTTCTCCGACACTTCTTCATGTCTATCAACACCATTTACAACCTATGGAAATTCCAGTACGGGATTGACCCATCTTCGGTGGATAATGATATAGTGGAGGTCATGTCTGATCCTCCCTCAACATTATCTCCCATACTAGATTGAGTCTCCTCTGAAAATGAATGAGCTATTCCTATTTGAAAAAGCACACAGTCTACACGTAACCCTTCTCCCAACTATACTAACCGTAGTTATTATCAACTTTCCACCATACATTGTATTGCTTTGTCCTCGTTATCTTCTATTCCTATATCTTTTTTCTCCAAGTGAAGTTTAATCCCACCTAGAGTGGCAACAAGCTATGACTGATGAGATATGTGTCCTTCAAAGTAGTTGTGGTGGGGAGTTGATTCCTATTCCAGTTGACAAATCAATTGTTAGGTGTCACTAGTTGTAGATTCTTAAAACAAGAACTGATGGTAAAATTAATTGCTATAAAGCTCGTTTTGGTTGCCAAAAGATACACACAAATCTATGGTCTAGATTATACTGATACTATAGCATAAATTGGACCTGATGGTAAAATTGATCACTGTTATACAATAACGTTTTAAGCTTAATGTCTCTCTCATTCCTATAGTTTCACAACAATCAATGTCGAAAAACTATGAAACCATCAATTGTCTTGCTGGTAAATGTAGAGCATTAAACATCAACAAAAGTAAAACATAACTCAAGTGATGGGAATGCTGAGGTGAATGCATGAGATGAAAGTAGACATAAAAGAAATGAAAAACAATATTAAGAATGAATAGTCACCGAGACACTCAGATTAGCAATTACTCATAACAAGATGACTGAAACTTGCCCGATAAGGTTTAATCATGTAAGAAGAAAATCAATTGAAGATTCGTGACAAAAGGAAGATCAAGTGGCAGATGGTCAAATTAAAAAGGCAGGGCAGCTAGGAGAAACCATTGAAAAGAACCTTGCTCTAAATTGTTTTACTATAACCTTGGTTTTAGATAAAGTCAGTGGCATCAATAAGTCCATCTAGACAAACTCTCTTCGTAAGGCCAGGCTTGGCTGTTGTAGTTTTGTCTGTAGTTAAATGGCATACCTCCAGAATTTCATTTTCAAAGAAACGAGGGCCTTCCTTGCTAACAATGGGCTGGTGCACCCACTCTTCATAAGCTTCCCCAAGATGTCCCACCTTTAAAACATTGAGAATTCAGTAAGATTCAACAGTAGATTACATGGTATACAAAGTACAAACTATCTACCTGTTATCTCAACCTAAGTTCACACATAAACAGAAACAGGACCTATATGAAAACTGAAAACTAGTTGAAGACGGAGTATCGAGAACACGTTTGAAAGAAGACCAGAAGGGATTTGCCTTTACCTGGAAAACAAGGGCCTTGTTCAAATCAACTTCGAAGTTCTGCACAACCATCCTGGGACTGAGTTCAAAGACCAAAATAAAAAATGTTAAGACCTAAATGGGAGTAAGTTGAATGATAAAACACAACAACGTCGTGTATAAAAGCATAACATGCACCGCTCACTACAGGTCACATGGGGTCAGGAAACTTCGTAAATTTTGGTTTATTTTGCCTTCCTGACGGCATTGATTTTTACCTTTACAGTAGGGAACAAGCTAGGAAGGCGAGTTGCCAAAAAGAACAAAGATACAATTCGTTTTTAATAACCTTATGTGATCACAATGTTGTAGACTTATATTGCACAAAGGTTCTAGTTATCGTTGCTTCAGGCCAAAGCTTGCGTGGCCGTTTCTCTAAGGACTATTTCACGCTGCAAACTAGCATAACAATGATAAGCCGCACCTTCTTTTATAGAATGAAAAGGACACGTACAACACCCCTATAGCTACCTGAAACGACCAGCGTCGTTTTCATCCAACTAGGATCATGCAAAACAACGGAACATCAACGTCAAAGAAAAAGTAAGCAATAATTTCACACGCACAAATACCGCCAAGATTTATATTCTACGAAGTAAAACTAAAAAAAACAAGAAGTAAAAAAAGGTAACAAACAATTTATATTCCTCAGCAATTATCCGTTCCCAGAATATATGCGGATAGCTGTAGAACAAAGGCAAATTTCCAAAACTGCCACGTTTGTACAATACCAAGCGGAATTGAACAATAATCAGCAGACATTAACAATGCCAACAAATTAACATATATCTACGAAAGTACGGATCCAATTGAGTAGCAAAGTCAAGCGAAAAAAAAAGTCAAAAATCATTATAAACATAACCAGGCACACTTGAAATTCATATCTAGCAAATAGCACATGATAAGTCGAGAAACACGCATTTGCTTCGCAATGCTGAAACGACACCGTTAAATCAACTCCAGATCCAGAAACCGAACGTGAATCGAGAAAACAAACCTAGTAGCAGAAGGCAATGCGGTGAGATCGGAATCGAACCTAACCGGAGAGGAACGCTGTATGCACACAGCACCGCAACGTACCCTTCTCCACGTAGAGCAATGGAAAGGGCTAGGGAAGAAGAAGGCGGTTGTGTTATTACGAGCTTGGGAAGCGTGCGAGAGGGAATCTTAACCGTTCATTTTCAAAGGCATCAACGAATATCTCTCTTCGCGTTGGATTCTAGCTCTTGACAGCCTGGCACTGTGGCAGGATCACCTGCGGGGAGGCTCACCTGAGGATTACACAGTTATACTGTGCTTGGATGACATGGCGATATTCTATTGGAGTCAAAGAATCCGAGTTTGTGACTAAAGTGTTCCCGTTCGGATTTGAATCCCTGCAGTTATTTATTGAACTTCATGTGATGTGATTATAGATCTGACGGTGGATAATTTTTAAATGTAACTCTCAGTTTCTATTTTAATATTATAAATTAAAGTTTTAAATGGTTAAGATTTATGCGGTTTAAAATGTAGCTGTAGAATATCTTAGTCTGTTTCAAAGACGTTATTGGTCTTTTTGGTGGGACCAGCCGAATCTCGACATGTTAATGTGATAGCGTGATATTTCGAAGTTGCTTGCATACTAGTTCGGAATAAAAACCTTTTCTACACAATCGCAAAACTGAATCATACAATTTTGGGTAAATTAAAGTGTAGTTTCTGTGTGTTCTCATTATTGTTGTTATTATTGAATTTATATTTTCATTTTTATTTTAAAATTTGTCTATCTTCAAAATTATGAACAAGCTCGGTCATGGTTAATTTTTTCGCCTTTAAAAAATTATTAAAATATACAAAAAGTATAAACAAATTTTTGAAAAGTTCATAAAAAAATAATGCAAACATTTAAAATTGAGTAGCAGTATTTAAAATGTAATTTTATTTTAAAACACGTTAAATGGATAATAAATGTTAAAACCTAATAGGAGAAGTGTGTGGCATTAAAAGTTGCATAGACAAAAATAGAATAAGAGATTGAATGGCACTTCAATAAGTTAAAATATTACTATGGGTATGCTTTTAATATAATTTTTTTTCATAGAGTTCCCGTTATAGGCAAAAATTTTGAAGATCTTTTAAATTACAAAATTTAGTATTTGTCTTTAATTTAGTTTAGTTCTATATTTATAATTGATTCTTTCTTTTAAAATTAGAATTGCGTTTTTTATAGGGTCTATAATCCGTAAGTTCCTTTTTAATGTTTTAATCCCTTATTTTTTATTAATTATTATTTTATTCACAAATTATCTTAATTGTAAGTGAAGTAAATTGAAAATTCATAACTTTAAACACAACATAACCCAAAGTTATTCAACTATTATATCATCGATATAATATCATCACTGAAGTAAAACTGTTTACAACTAATTTATAAAAAGATGGATAATTCTGCAATATATTTCCTAACTAGTAGAGTGATTAGAAACTTTTGTACTTACACTTCATTTGTTGATACTCAGAAGGCTTACACATGAATTGTATAATGCTTATAAATACATAATATATTGTTCATTTTGCGATTTAGTTCAAACCAAATGGGCTAGAGTTTTGCAAGCTGGTTGTTAAACCCACGTCAATAGTTTTTAGGCCCATGCACTATGCACCCCATGGATTTAAAGTGCAACCTACAGAGGATACGTCAAAAGTCCGAATTACTCCTTGTTTATATTTATATTAAACCCTTCTTTTTCGAATATATATATATATATATATATATATATATATATATATATATATATATATTTTTATATATATAATATATATATATATATATATACATTTTAAAATACATAATCTATAATATATAAATACGATCAAAATTGTGTAATTTGGATATATTTTTAATTTCTAAAACACATAAATTTCGAATTATGTGTTTTGAAATATGTTTTCAAATCTAAAAATACATAATCTAAAATACATAATTTATTTAAAAACATATTAGTAATAATGTAAAATATTAATAATTAATCACGTGACTTTTATTATTGATAAATATATGATTAGAATCAGAAGTAGATTATCATTTCAAGTCAAAGATAGGTTCATATAAATAAACAACCATATTTATTGTTATTGTTTTTATTTTTATTTGTGGACTCTTAATTTTAGCATTGAATTTGCCAAAAAAAAAAAAAAGTAATATTGAAGGTGAAGGTTCCTCATGTGTCGAAGTTCATTAACTTTTTTAATGAGTTTTTTCTGTTATTTTAAATTATTCAAGCAACTGTATCGGTAAAACCAGTTGTAATGACTTCTAAATTACACACTATAAGAGAAGCACCGCACCAAAAGAATTACATATTGTACAGTTTAAAATTATAATTTAACTTTTGAGATGTAGGAAAAATATGGAGATACACCAAGAATAAGCCTTAATCAAAATACCATCAATATATTCCAGTAAGAAGAAGTGTAATAAAAAATGTGGATTAAATATATTTTTTATAATTTTAATTATATATCATTTTAGAATTTATTTGATTACGAAACTTTAGGTTAACTTTAAGTTTTGTTTTTGTGTGCTTTAAGTAGAGTGTTTGAAAAAAACGTGTACCATGTTAATGACAAACATTATTTAACACGTCTTTATAATGTTTATTTAATTGGATTAGCATTTGATGGATCGACTTTTCCTTTATAAGATAGAAAATAAAAAAAAAAATTGAATCATACCTCTTAAAAACTTTTTATACTTTAAAATATTTTGAATAAAAAGGATACTAATTTATCTCAATCACGAACTTTTTGTATAGTTTTTTCAAACTTTCAATTTAAAAAAAAAAAATCAGTTTTTATAACAACTATTTTTTGTAAGCACTTGCCAGAAAACAGAAACAGTTACTTCAAGCATTGTTTTCACATTGATTTATTCAAACTCTATATATAGACTCCCATTTTTTATTTTTATTTTTAAAAGTGTATTACAAATCAAAATGTCTTATATAGATAAACCGTGAAGTTTGAACTCACATTTTTTAGCTAAAATACTCTAAAAAAAAGATAACACTTTCTAGAAAAAGTTTTATATATCACTGAGATATTCACAGATAAATGCATTTGTTGTTATTATTATTATTATCATTATTATTATATATTATATATTAAAGCCATAAATAGTTATTTTATTATTTTACATAGCATGGAGACTGTATATCGTCTAAGTACACTTCATCTTCTCAAATACATGTTTATTATTAAGTTTGGGATCATTTTGTTTCTTTCATATTGGTTTTAAGTTTTGGCTTCATTCATTTTGTTTCTTTCATATTTGGTTTTAAGTTTTAAGTTTTTCATAAATTTTAACTAATCTTATAAAAAGTTTTGAAAAGAGCATATTAAAAGTATATTGTTACTATTTTTTCATTGAGTAAAACTCTAGTCACTTTTATAATAATGGCTACGTATATGTATTTTATATTTTTTATAATTTTCTGAAATTTTAGACTAGGTTCAGTAATTAATTTAATCATAATTCTTTTATTAGGACTAGCATGAGATTAGCTTAACAATAGATTTTTCCTTTTATAAATACATTAAAAAAACTGCTTATTATATGATTTGGTTCTTACTAAATGGGCTGGAATTTTGGTCGCTAGGCCCACAATAATAGTTTCCTTTAATTCATGGCTCTGCATTCTGTAACTGCATAAATTTAAACTGCAACCTCCCTATAAATTAAAATTTTAACTGAAATTTATATTCTAAATGGTACATTATCCAAAAGAAAAAAAATTATTTTAAATTATACTAAATAAAATATATATTTTTATTTTTCATAACGCGTATTTTGAAATATATATTTCATTTTATATTATACGTTTCAAAATATATTTGTTATTTTGTATTCTCATAAAATACAATATTTTGTAGCCCGCAATATATATTTCAAAATGAAAAATAAAAAATGTATATTCTGAAAATGTATTACAATTCAAAAATGTATTTCCTTAATAGAAAAATACATTCCAATCTAAAAATACATTCTAAAATGTATAATATGAGATGGATTGATACATTTTAAATTATAAATTCTGAAAATTATTTCTAATTTTTTAAAAACATACCGGATTATTATGTAATTTATTTTCCAAATTAAAAAATACATACTAAAATATATAGCTGAGAATACATTTTTAATTTTCATCCCTTATAAGAGTGCAGGTTTAGAAACAAGAGGTGGAGAATGTAACACCATTTAATTCATCAAAATATGGTCCATCCAGTTGAGGTGAAGTGTATAAGAAAAGTAATGGTTTAAACAATTTTAATCTTTATAGTTTAAATTATATACCATTTAGTGGTAAAAAAGTTACATGTCATTTTGTATTTCTTTATGTTATATATTTTTGATACTGTAGGTAAAATTGATATTTGGCTTAGTGAGTTTGAAATTGAAATTTTTTTACAATATATTTTATTTAGCATGAAGCAACTCAATATTACTTATTGGGTTATTTATTGCTTTGAATGTGACTTTGCTATTTATGGCGTTAATCCAAAGGCATTCTTAATCTATTTTATTATTGAACATTTTGTGCATAGAGTGAAAAATGGAAGGTTTCAATAAAAAATAACCAAGGAATGAAGTTTTTAATTCCAAAATTTAGGAGCTTAAACTGTTCAGAAATATTAAAAAGACTAAAATCATACATAATTTAAATTACAATAAAAATACAATTTTGTGTGTGACGTTGAATCTTATGTTAAAACCTTTATGAGTATGGGTAAATCCAACTCAGGTATGGGTAATTGCCATACAGATTTCTTATAACTCAGGGTAAATCCAACTCAGGTCAAATGTATAAGAATAAACATTAATTTAATTGAAATTTAATCTTCACAGCTTAAATTATATGCCATTTTTGTTTTTATTTTAATATTTTAGGTCAATTGTAATGTTTGGATTAGTGAGTCTTGAGTAGAAAGGCTTAAACGGTTTAATTGAAAATTTTGATTATTTTAATGAAAAGAACAAAGGTACTAAGTTTGTTTAGTTTAAAAATAAATATAATTAATTTGTTTCAAGAGAATTTTGAGACTGTAAAATCGTACCTAACTTAAATTAAAGGGTAAAAATCAAATATGTCAAATTTAATGTTTCATATTATGAGGGTTTTTGTTTTTTTTTTTCATCAAAACTTTATATGCAGTTTGATGAAAAATATAATATTACATGGAATTATTATATATTAATAATATCAAACTCTTTCCAAACGAAAACCCAAACAAACTTCCATAAGCATGCTTCAAGAAGATGTGGGTTTGATCATTTTCATCTGCATACACATGCATACGGTCATCCTTATGAAAATATTAATATACAATATTTATTTAAGAGAATGAATTTATTTAAGACAATGAACCAACATTTTGTGTCATGTAGTATAATTTTGAATTTGTTGAGTATGACTTCCATGAACATGTTTAATAATATCAATAAATAAACTATTAATTTATAAGTTAATTTGATTAATACATAAATATTTGATAAACAGATCAAATTAGCTTATTATATGAACTTATAATTTATAAATTATTTTAGTTAACTTTTTTTATTTAACATATTTTTTATTATTCTTAATTTCGTTTGATCTATTAATAATTAACTTTTGGACTATTTTTTTATTATTTATTAGGTTACTTTTAAATTTTTGTACATTTTAAATTAAATAAAAATTAATATTATAAATTTATTAAAATTACACATGTAGAAAAAAATCATTATAACAATACTTTAAATTAAAAAATAAAAAAAATTGAAAAGTAAATAATAATGAATTTGATTAGTACTTATTAAATTAACACATTTAAATAAAATGACTTGTTGAAATAAAATCAGACAAAAATATATTTTAAAAAATACAAATTTTATTTATATAATAAAATTTATATAATTATAAATTTCTATATCAAATATTTATAATCTAATAAAATAATTTATTAAGCCTTAAACACTCAAAGTTTACCTGTTCCTTTTGTTAAGAAAACCACAATATGATATTTGAGGGCAAAAGATCTTAATTTTGGATTGGTACTTGTCGTTGTCTCCACTGCAAAGAGTACAAGTGGTTAGTTTGAGAAAAGCATGCACCACAAATGTTGTCCCATGAACAATGCACTTCACTTATTGGGGGACTTATCCTCTGCAATAAATATACCCAACTTTAGAGGTAATTGGGTCATCTTCACGAGAATCACCTACTCCTAAACTTATGTTCAATATGAACAATTGAGCATGATCCATGGTGTTTGTTGCCCTTTTATTTGTTCTTCTCACATAAAGTTCCATGTCCTCTTTGTTTAGTTTCTACATGACATGCATCTTTCCCTTTTCACCAATAAATGCCTGCAGACTCAAGTTCTTGCCTCCTAAAACAACCACTTTTCTTATTTCAAACAAGAAAAACAAATCAATCACTTCTTTTTATCAATTCAAAATTTAGATCCCCTCCCATCCTCTCACCCACAATGACCAGATAACTTCTTTAATAATATTAAGACTTATAAATAAAATATGGAGTAAATTATATTTTTATACAATCATAACAATAATGATATTAATGGTAGGTAATTATATTCATTGAGATTAATAATAATAATAATAATAATAATAATAATAATTATTATTATTATTATTATTATTATTATTATTATAATATTTTATTGAAAGATATTTTTTAAGGTGAGAAAAGTGATTTGTTCGAAGACTTTTATGATGATTAATTCAATTTTAACTAATTCAATTTTAACGAAAGAAATAATAAGTATATAAATAAATATGAGAATGAAGCAAATACTAATTGTGAAATTAATTTATATTTATATATATTTTTTAAGATGAGGTATTTAAAAAATATTTAAAATAAATAAGAGATATGATTGATTATTGGATGTTTATCAATTTAATCAATTATTAATATGTAAAGATTTAATATAAGTTATATAGTTGTGTTTGATTTGATTGAATTACATTCAATTTAATTAGATTTTATATTATTTTATATATTTGTGTATATCTTAGATAAAGATAAGTACATAAGTTTTTTAAGTTTGAAATCCACAAATAAGAGTGTAAATAGACCAATGTTATGAGTAAATGAGTTTTAATGTTCTATAATTATGAATCAAATTATTTTGATCTAATAATATTTTATTTATTGTAAATTAGATTATTTGAGATGATCATTTAATTTCAAATGATTTGTTAGACTATGTATATCAAAAGTAATAGTCATTTATTTTTGAACTTCAAACTAACTATTTCAATCTAATATGTTCAAATGGTGATAATTTAATTTCAAACAACTTCATGATATGATCCAATATAGTGACCATTTATTTTTAAAGATATCAGATTGTGATGTTTATTTTTTTTTTCAAACGACTGTCTATGTTGATTTACCGATACAGTGACCAATTATTTTAAGACGATCTCAGATTATGATGGTTGTTCTATTTTTTAGATGACTATATTGATTTGATCGATGTTAGATATCATTTATTTTCAAGAACAATTAGCTCTAGGTTTCTTTCATTTTATGTGATGGTAATTTATTTTCAAAAAACCTCAAACCCACTTTGGATGTCCTTTCTTAGATATGAAAAATAAATTTTATTTCAAGAACGTGTCTCGTTAAAATCTTTTTCAAAAGAATTCATCCTTAAAGAAGAAAGCACACCATTATTTTTTATTATTTTATAGTCTAAATCTAAGTTATTTGATAAAAATAAAAAAGTTAAACAATATATGAAATAAAAAAAAAACCACAAACCTCTATGTCTTAAAATTCTAAATTAAAAATAAAGTCAATTTCTTATCTGAATCTAGTTCAAGTCTTATTTGTTTTTAGATCTTCCAAATATTTTTTCCTCGATTTTCCATGAACGTGTTTATATGAAAGTCTTATGAATCTCTATAATAATATTGACTCAAATTATTTATTTCATGTGAATTTGAATAAAGATTAGATTCTTGTTAAATTTTTTTATTGTCTAATTTAGTGTAAATTCAAAATACACCGATCATATGTTATTTTTCTCAATAAAACTTTAAAATATAAAAATCAATGTAATACGATAAAGACACATATTTCATGTAATTATAAGTTGTAATTATTATATAATGGTTTATATATATACATATAACTTTTTTCCAAAGTTTAATTAAAATAAAAATGAAACTACTGGTTTTGATTTTTTTGATTTTGAAATATTAAGGGGTTTACAGGTGATATGTTATGGTTATTCAATAATGGATATTTACTCAAACACGTGGTGGGCATTCAGGGTTGGGTTCGGGGATATCGGTTTTGTTTTGTCTGTTACAACCATAAATATTTAGACAAGAAACATGTGTTACACTGATTCCTCAGGGATCAATGCATTGTGTTACGCTACTCCTACTCTGCTTTCCTATTTACCCCTATTTCTGCTCCTTCAGTTCTTTTATTATATGCCCCTGGTTTAGTGCTCAGCAGAACTCACTTTCCCAACAAAAATTGTGATTACATAAAATAATTTTATGATTATCTTGTTCATGATTTATATTCACATATTTAAACAAAGATCACTCGTTTTAATCATTGTTATATTGTCAAAACATATTTTCTTGTCACAAATATATAAATTAATACGCATTATGATGTTAATCTTTATTATAAGTAGAATTGGTATGAAAGTTAAAAATTTATAGAATAACACATAAGATGTGCCACAAAAAGACCACAATTAAATGTTTAAGTCTGATTTAATGTGAAAATGGGACAAGGAGAGAAAGTGGAACCATATATTTGTATGTAATATATAGGTCGTGACAATCACTTTATGTCTCCAAAAGTGAATGTTATTGTCATCCACTACAATCCAACTTCTGCCGCTCAAAACAATTGCTATTAAGTGTTTCTGGGCATGCCATAAAGAGGTGCACATGTCTTAATATAAAAAAAAAAAAAAATTGCTCACTAATTGCTTCAGAAAAATAACTCCTTAACAAGTTAGAGTGTGGCTGCTGCCTGCTAAATCCAAGAACCCCTCCCACTTTTTTTTCTAAAACGTTTTTTTCATTCTTATTTTTTTTTCAAACTAAAAATAAAATTTGTTTTTTCTTCTACCTCCTTCCCCAATCTTCATAACTAAAGATGTTGATGTAACATATTGAAATAAAGAAAAACGAAGAACTGTTTTAAAGCTATTTTGTTTTGGATTTTTTATATTATGAAATGTACTAAAAGTAGTAAACCTTTTTATTTTAAAATTTTAGTGAATATAATATAATAAACATTTATTTTGGTCACGTAAAAATATCATTTTGATCAAAGGATTTATAAGACATCATCCTCCTTAATATTAATTTTTAAATAATGGTCAAGTAACTTTTCAATTTCTACGATAATGTAAATTAATTTTTGTTATTGAGAATCTATTTACCTAGTCAAATTGATAGTTACGTATAATGTCACTGGATACATAGTAAACAAGAAACTACAAATTTGTAATAGTTAAAAACATGCTAAAACAATAATAAAGTTAATCCAAAAATGGCATCTCAATCGTGGAAAGTAATTTGCATAATGGAAAAAAAAATCAAAATATTATTTGAGTTCAGGACACTTCACAAATCTAGGAATCAGATTGTCCTTTAGTGCCTTCAATAAATCCAATGGCAGCGACTAATTTTGCCTAACAAGAAAAAAAATAAAAACTTATTGGTCCCATTGATTAAATTGAGGTCACTTCACAAATTGATAGCCAAAAAGAGTATTTATTGGAGTGAATAAAGTGGCAAGAACTATAAGTTTATCATTTCTCACTTCCATTTTATCCTAAAAAAAATACTCAAATATGCTTAATAAAAAAATATAATTTCATAACCTTTATATTATCCTCATTTCCCAATCTGGAAGATATGCAACATTCCTTATTATAGGATTTGAAGGAATAAGGTACCAGATCCATTCCTTCCAATCGGCATCGTTTGTTTTTATTTTGAAATTTTATTATAACCCATCTACATCTTCTAACATTAAAAAATTGTAGTCCTTACTATCTCATTTCATATCACCCTTTTCATCTTTCATCTTTTATACACAACCTATTATTAGGTTCTTGTGGAAGAACATATTCTTCACTCTCCCACGTAACCCCCATCTTAAGAACAACACATCACAAATCCTGTAATATTCTGTTTGTCATGTACTTCAACGTGTCAATCAAATGAACCCTAACAAAATCTGCTGAATAAAAATATAATTCATAGTAGCAGCCATCCTTATTTAACATTAGGGGGAATCAATCAGAAGTTCCATTCATTCCTATCTGCATCTTCAAACATGTAAACAATCCTACTCTGTCATCTCAACCTTTTCATCTTTAACGATCAAATTTACCACTTAACAACTGAACAAAACATTCATGGCACACACAAGAACAACAATTCACATCACCAGTGTCACAATAGACAAACAAAAAGAATGTAACTTGTTTGATTAGTATCTATCTATACATTTACATTCCAGAGTACAACGCATGAAGTTGGATTCCCAACAAATGGTTGGAGTTCCTTTCCCGGGAATGATCTCTCAGTGTTTTAAACTAACATGAATCTTTACCATCTAAGTATCATCTAGAAATAGGAAAAAATAAATAAAAAACTTCTTTTCCCAACATCTCCATCAAGAGTTTGAAACAGAGCACTTTTTCAGAGACACATTGCGTGATCTCCATAATGTTCTAACTATTTTCATCGTGCAACACCATGTCAATGAAAGTACCAAAGCTGGAAAACGACCCAGAAGAAGCCCAACAAGGGCAATCATTACTAGCACCATGGAAGAACCTGAATTCCCAACCCTAGCTACTCTCTTTTCGTTGTAGGAACAAGCGATGCCACAATCAACCTCGTCTTGTTCAGTATCCTTGTTCTTATCCTCCTCTTCAACTTCTAACATAGTTAACTTTTCTTCTTCCACAGCACTTGAAACTTCACTACCCGATTCATCCTCAATTTCCTTATTCCCCTTATCCTTTTTCTCTTTCCAAGGGCCACGAAACTTCTTAGGCACAAACTTCTTCACCATCCTCGACCCAAACCTACCACTTCTACTCCTTTTAATCTTGCATTCAGAAGCTTCTTCAAGAACATGTGAAGAACAATCCTCAACCATTTCAGCCGCCACGTCACCACTGACAGAACGCATTTCACAACAAATCCCCAAGTCGCTCACAACCTCAATTTCATCAATTAAGAAACTCTCGGAAAAGCTCAATTGACTCAAGTCAGCGAATCCACTCCCCGGAACACGCTCCTTCTTCAGAACCCGAACCTTCTGGAGCCACGACTCCACAACGGAACCTGAAACGACGCGCCGCCCCGCGTACTCGAGAAGCAGAAGCGCGAACGTCGACACGGTGATCCCGACGGTAAGCCTCTTCACGCTCGCGACCACAATTAGTACCATCAGAATCTTCACAACTAAAATCACGTTCACAGAGCACTCCGCAACCTGATCCGAAACCGAAGCGACGACGTTGTGGTCAATCCGAGGGTTTGGGGCACGAGGAGAGGGTTGTGGCAGCGGCGGCGGCGGCGGAGAGTTGGCCGGAGAGGTAGGCGGCGGTGGCGGCGGATCGGAGACGTTGGGCGGCGGCGGTTTTTTGGAGCGGTGTTTTTTAAAACGGCTTCGGTTTTTGACGAAGAGGTCGATTAGGGAGGTGGGGAAGCCGGTCTCGACGACGAGGGAGCCGCCGCGTTTGGGCGATTGGAGATCGGCGACGATTTGGGAGATTCGAGGGACGCGGTTCTTCTTCCAGGGAAACGGCATGGTGGTTTCGAGAGAGTAGTGAAACGCAACGGAACAGAACAGAACAGAGGAGTGGGTTTAGTTTAGTTTAGGTTAGGAATAATAATGGAACATTGTTATTATAAGATTGAAGTTGCAAGAAAGGGAGAAATTTAAGGAGACAAGGAAGCGGTTCCCACGGACTGAGAGAAAAAAGAAAACAAACAAACACGGCGAAGGCGCGTGACTCAGTGCGTCTCAATCCATTGTTTAAAAAGAAGGTTGTTGTGAGTTGAAAACTCGCGACTTCAGAATGCGACCTTTTTCGTGAGAGAACACTGTTACCGTGTCCTAACCAAATTTTTCTTTTCCTTTTTAATTCATGCATTCATTTGGAAATTTGGAATCTATCTATTTCCTCATATTTTCTACCTTTTAAACTTAATATTTTTCCTGAATGTGTGTCGGTACCCTTTTTACCACTAATCATATTATTTTTGTTATTTCCTACTTTTCTGTAAATTAATAGAGTATTAAATTATATTTATTCTCAGATACCGCAATTCCTTGATGGTTGCTTGTTTAAGTTCTTGGAATTATTATTATTGTTATTCGTTTCAAAATCTAAGTCACGCTTCTCACGCTAAACTTAACTTCAATTCAACCTTTTACACTAATAGATATCGGTTTTTTAATTATTACAGTACATTACGCGTTTTTTGTTCTTTTAAAACAATTGATATGATTAGTATTTGTATTTTTTAATTATTTTTTTTGCTCACTTTTGGTTTTATCTTCTAGTGAAGGAGAATATGTGTTTGTGGATTGCTGATTCTTTCTCCTTTTTTTTATGTATTTTATATTTTTGAGGAGAAGGTGGGTTGGTTTTTGGTTCGGTGAAATAGTGAGAGGAAACCAATAATGAAGATGAAAGTGCTTCGGTTTCATTCAAATGGTGAGAAAGTATTTTGGTTTGAACAGTGGTGAGCTAATACATTATACCATTTATTTATTTTTTTGAAGTTGTTACCAGTCTTATCTTGTCTTTATTTCAAAGTTTATGTACATTTCCCCCCTTAATCTAAAGAGTTTATGGGCTTCTCTCAGATATTAATTAAAACTGAATCTATTCGCTTTTTCTTAGTTAGATATGTTTTTTATGAATACTTGGGAATATCATATGCACAAAGGAATTTGAAATTATATATATATATATATATAATGTACTAATAAAATCATAAGATCTAATGCAGCTGTTACTTAATTTCAGGATCAAATCTAATATATGTCAAGATTGTCGCTTCTTATTTTTAGCACTTATTTTCAAATATTTGTTACAGTAATTTTTCTTCTTTGTTAGCTAGTTTATATAGATTTTTGTTTCTCTTCCAGTTAAATAGTTCAAACAAATTGTACATTTTGGTTTACAAATAAAAGTTACACCTCTTACCATTTCTCTACATAGTATGCCTTAACATTTTTCACTCTTTGGCCAACCCTATGATAAGTTGGTGGATTTCGAAATGTTGCTGCAACGTGAGGAACACCTTTCCACTCCTTTGCCAACCATATTCAGTGAAAGCATAATGGCTAAGGACGTGGACGACATAACAACAACAAGGCCTCTTATTCTGCTGAATCTAACACAAAGAAATCTTCATTCTCCGAACACAATTGCTAAATCTATTATGATTATTACTCCAAATTCTCAGCACTTCTTTTCGAATAATAATATATCCCAATTTAACAAAATTCTATGAGCTTGTAGAAGCCAAAATCAAATTGTAGTAGCTATGTACGAAGAAGTTGAGGAGCGAGTAACAAAATATCTGTGAATAAAGAATGTGAAAATACGTGGTGATCCAGCCTCAAATTACAGAGTTTAATCCAACTTTGGATAAGTAACATCACAAGTAATTTTATTATTGCAATTATTTGGCAGCTTGATATGGACTTGCTTGTCGCTTAATGAGCTGCCTGATTCAGTAACACAACTCATTCCTTTTCAATCTTTTATGGCTTTATAATATGGATTATATCACTTTCCTCCATCCTAATTGGTTGCCAGCAAAAACTTAAAAAATGTGAGGCTACATTCTTAATTAGCAAAATAAGATAAAAAGAGAAAAGAAAAGTTGTCAGAAAGACTATACAAATGTAACGCACAGGAGCTGCCACAGTGAACTCCAACATCTACTCGTTTTTTTATCTTTCTTTTCCTAAGCAGCCTTTAGATATCACTTGATTGTGATTGACTATATAATTCTTTCCACTACACAATGAACACTAGGTGCTGCCTTAATAATTGGAGCACACTAAGGGACCCATTAGGCCATTTTCCTGTTAATCAAATATATATAATGGATATGTATATGCATGCTTTAGGATTTGAAGAAAGGACCACTAAAAAGATTGACTTTTGGGGTCCCAAAAGAGGGATAAGACCCAAAGAGAAAAAAAGTTAACCCTTCAAGCTAAAAAGAAGAGAAAAAAAACCTATGATTATGGTTGTGTGTGTGAGTGAGTGACAGTGGGGTTGGTGGGTATCCCAGGCACGCAGGCAGAGTGTCTTAGAACAGAGGAATCATTTTAAGACAAAACGAAAACCGAATAATTTAGCATGTTTTCTTGGACCTTATAATACAAGCCTTGTTGAGCACAATAACAGGAGATGTAAATGCCAAGTCAGAATCATTGTGGAACATTAGAACAAGAAGCACGTGGAATCATATGGAATTTGACTCTTCTTGGTCTCGAGCTATGAGAAAGTGACCCCTTGTCTACTCCTTCCATCCCCTACCTTAAGTTTTCACTCATATTCCTCTGAGCTCCATATTCGATCTGTCACAGGTTCAAGCTTTAAAATCAGTGCTTATTTATTTATTTATTATTCTTTTGTTTGTGGCGTATTAGGTTGATCTTTTACCAATGAAGTGTATCACAGAATATGAACCAGTGGACCAAAAAAAAATTGATTCTCTGGTCATAGAGCACCAGGACCAGAATGTAATGTAGAACACGAGAGATTCTATTACTACTAAATCATTGATAATAATAGATTAGGCACATTAGTCAGTGTAATTTTTAATCAGTAAAAGTTAATGATTCATTAATTTAATAATAAATCAGTGCAATTGAGTAAAGTGGGGTGATAAAGGAATTTTTGAGCAGGGCAATCTCATTTTGAAGGTCTCGAACAAAGAATATCCTTTCCAAATAGGGAGGCAAAGAGAGAGAGAGGGCAATGTCGCATGAAGAAGGTGGCAACATCAATTATTGCAATGTAGAGACCAACTTTGAACAAATAAGACATGGCCTAATCCAAAAGGTATTCGAATCCAAAACATCATCAAGAAGATATGGAGTTTCCTTGACAGACCCGCCAAGTGAAACCCTTTTCAATAATTTTCCTTCCCTACCCAATGCAATGCTTATGACCAGCATTTTGTATAAAACAATGAATCAAATGATAAGTGCTTAATCACTTTTTTCTTATGAATTTGTTGAACAGAGATTTGGCATTAATAACCTCTAACTCTGTCTCCAGTTGCTGATCATGGCATAGTTCAAAGATTTCAAATCCTTAAAGCATATGCTCTGATTTATTTTACTTACTCTTACAATTCCAGCTAAGCCAACTAAAATTTTCTTTTACATCACTTTTGTCCCCACCAAAAGCGAAACCTTCTACCTTAGACAGGATGCTTGATAAAGATTAAAGTTAGAGAAATGAAAGGACCAATAACTTTTGAAAATTTTCTTAAAAATCTGATAAATATAGTTGACTATTTATTTGAAATAAACTACACTAAATACTATAATAATACATCAATCTAAATGCATACTCGACTATTATAACTACCTCACTTTATCTTCAATAAAAGCATGAGCCTGCTTTTCAGAAAGCTGAAAACAAGCACGCAATCAAATGTTTCTACAGTTGAATGTTTCGGCTAAAAGGTGAAGTTGACTTGCCTAATTTCATTTGTTAATCACTGCAATGTTCACATTTGATCCAGAAATATATCACTAAATCTTTGCTGAAATAATGTTGCTAAAATTTGTTACTTTTTGAATGATACACGTGAAAACTAATGGGCAATGCATCTTTCTTTGTTGAGGAAGGCACTTTAGTTGGGACTGGATAATAAATCCGTTAAAGCTATCAACTTAAAAACTACTTATTTAACACACTACCCAAGCTAATACTAATATACAACAAATTACTTAAGTCAATACAAGTCAGATTCATATAAGGAATTCACTGTCTTTAACTTAAATCTTAAAATAATAAATTTTTAAGTCTTTTTTTATATATAGAACTTAAACTCACACATATACCTAACAGAACTAGAGCCTTAGTTTTAATAGTTTGTGTTGTTCTAAATGTCATTCTTGAGTTTCATAATATTTTCTATTGAAAAACCAAATAACCCTCCAATTTTCTCGAAAGATCCATCGTATGAAGAAGAAAAAGCTTTGAACATGTTACCCTAACAAAAGAAAAGAACGTTTGACCTCACTAAAAAAAGTAACTGAGCTAGTGAATGAGCCATAATAATATCAGTTCCATCTATAGGAACTTGAGCCATATATGAAATGGATATATAAGTATGTTTGTGTGTATGCAGATTGGAAGCCAGTGATCAAGTAAAGTTCGAATCATGTCATTCCTGCTCAATATCAAAACAACCCTTTTTCTCCCATTAAGTACAAAATGGATTTGTTGCCAATATCAACATCCATGAAAGAATGGTAGCAGGGAAAAATATTCTCTCTTGAACACTAGTAGGAGAAAAGTGTAGTCCACACCAGCTTTTGTAAAGCTTTGCATCTCGCAAGCAAAACGACAGTAAAAGCCTTTAATTCTGTGAACTAATAACAAGGATTAACTAAAAAGTTTAGAATACGTACTACAGGTATCAATTATTGATTTATATATCCATAAATATCTCAACTTATTGTAATCAAATATATTGGTGGATTCATTGAGATGTTGCATAAACCTTCCCCAGCACATCTCATTTAATAAATGTAATTTGTCTGATGTTATTATAAACTGCTTTTCTGATTCGGGTCAGTGGTCACTCTTGAGGTTATGGGCCACCCATGCTCCTTAATTAGCCATTAGTAACCATGCAAGCACCTCGCATTTAGCTTTGTTACATCTTCAGGGACTTCCGTTCCTTCCTAGAGACAATTTTGCAAGAGGAATATTTTAAATCCTTGCTAGATTGAATAAACAACTTCTACAGAACAAGATTGTTGAATCTGATTGTGTTGGAGGAAACTGGGGTGATCAATCAGACAAAACAAGACACCTTTTTATCCCCAAAATTGCAATCTTCCTTACCTAACGCAATAACACACATTAATGCACGTCAATCAAGCCTGCTAACTAACATACCAAACTAATTAACAAAAAAATTTCTTGTCACTTCAGTTTCCATGTCAATACTTTAATCTAATCAAATGAAGGATAGGGACATCATTAATGGCATAATTAATGCAAATTTGTTGGTTCTAGTGACAAAATAATTTGAATATCTCTGGTCTTCAAGACAGTGTGTTGCGTAGCACCTTTGGACGTAGGATAAGGTTCCTTGTGAATATAGAATTGGCGTGGTGGAATGGTATTTTTCTTGAAGAGGTGCCACACCACACGTAGATGTCTCGTGGACGAGGGGCAAGATGAGTTACCAAGTTTGAAGATCTTCGAGTCCATTCTTAGGGACACTAGCAACCATAACAGATCAAATAAAAAATTTATCGAACTTTCATTTAAAATTGGTTGGAAAATGGAAATTGATTCTGCGCGTCTAAGAAATCTAAGTAGGTAAAGGGTAGCTTTTGTATATTCTCCGTCTTTAATCCACTCAAATACCTCTTAAAAAAAAAATTGTGACGAAAACATAAATCTAAAAGATTTAATACTATAGATACAAAAATTTATCTGAATGTACTATTCTAGCTACCTCCATAAGAAGGATTTTGGGTCTCTCCTATCCTTTAGTTTTCAACTAAGAAATTTATTCAATATGTCAAAATATCTTTTCTTAGTTTTCAACTAAGAAAATAAATTATCACTTATATCCCTTAATCCTTATCAAGAAGCACGTCAAATTATATGATAAGTATACACTCATTCCTTTAACATATTAATTATATCGATAAGAGATATATCCAAATTATAATATACGGGTAATTTTATGTATCACCTTACAAAATTGATTTCTTAAAATTCAATTTTTAAAATAATATTAGAACTTATCAATGATATGTCCTAACATCATTACTTAAATAGGTCATTCCACCCACTATTACTCTATTTTCACACTTGATTTCCTCAGTGTGATATCATGATGGAAAAAAAAAAAAAAAAAAAATTAGACCACTTCTAACCTTACCCCTTAATTAAGTAATTTATTTTGATTTACTTAAAAGTTTCATATTCCTTAAAAGTCATCAAAGATAATTAGTATCATCCTTACACTTAACAAAACACTAAAGCACATTTTTAGATTCAAGCATAAATATTTAAGATTTAATTATGTTCAATCCCTTAAATTTGATTTAATTTTTTACTTTGGTCCCAAGATTTAAAGGAACTTGTTTTAGTCATTAAAATTAAAAGATAAATATGATTTTAATTTCTAAATACAAAATAAGAGAAATTAAAATTAGTTTTTAAAGATTTATGGGATAGGATTTAGGATTTTTTTTTTCTATTTAATTCTTAAAGTTTAATATTTAGGGTTTAACAATGTTTTTAGGCTCTCAAATTCAATATTTAGAAAGTAAAATTATACTTTCTTAATTATAAGAAATTAAAAAAAAATTATAAGATCAAAACTAAAATTATTCTAAATTTCATAAATTAAAAACATAATTAAAAAAACTACTAGAGTTTAAGTTTACGTATATAAATAATAAAATATCATATGAAAAAAAGGGTATCCAGTGACAAACAATTATTTAAAATACAGTTTTTAAAAACCATAGAAATAAAGTTTTTTTATTAAATAATAATATGATATCCCTTGACATTGTCAATATATAATTATTAAATTTATAAATTGTTTTATTAATTGTCATGAAGAGAAAGGTCATATATGTTAAAAAGAACTCAACCTAAAACTCATTTAAAAAATTTGTTTTCGGTCTCATTATTATTTGTTTTTTCAGTTATACGTATACGCTTTGTGCTCATGTCAACTTTGTGCTTGTTAGAAAATGTTTCAATAAATTTTAAAAATATATATAAGTTACCATTCGATTCGAATTTTAAATTTTCCGAATGTTTATGTTCTATCTTGTGTTCTATTAGACATATGCGGTATTCTACAATGTCTTGATTTAATTGTTATAGTTTTAAGTGTGTTATATCATTTATAAGACTATTTGGTAATTTTACTTTAATGGAAATATTTTATAACACTCGTATATTTATTAATGTTTTATTTAATTATTGGCAGAAATATATATTTTTTAAATAAAAAATTGTAGTTATTATAATTGAAAATATTATTTTTAAAATAAAAAATAAATTTAAAATAAAAAATTGAAATTAATTTTTGTATGTCATGTTAGTATACTATGACGAGGGGTCTTTATAAGACTTATATTATAATCTTATGATCAATGTTGTGTTTTGCAATCAATATGTTCTTAGTTACTTCATTAACTTTATTATATATTGTTTATTTAAAATAAACAATTTAACAACTTCCAGTTAAATCAAATTTTAACTTTTAATTTAATCCATTTACAAACTATTCTTACTGTGTATAAGTTTGTAGTGATTTGACAACTAAGCTTGCTTTGCTAAAATAAACGCGAATCAAATTTGTTGGCAATATTTTTACCTGCAGGTATAATAAAAGTTGTTAATGAAAAAGAATTAAAAAGAATTTTAGTTGAGACATGCAGGATTAGGACAAAACAAAATAATATGTATTTTTCTTCTTATATATAATTAAGGATCTCCAAATCTTACCAACACTAATATTTTTTTCAAATAATATACAGCATAAAACTAAAAACTTTTATGAGAGTTTTTTATGTTTATTTGTATACGTTAACATTTATTCAGAAAAACAATGTTCACCCATAAAAATAATGTTAGTAATAAGATTAAAATTATTTTCTTTAAATTATACTAATATTTTCAACATAGAATAGTGGTTTGCGTGTGGAACGTGACTCGCTTCTCCCACTCATTTGTACGGAAATACTTTTTATGAAGGTGTGCTGTGAGTGAGGAAAAGAAAAGCAAAAATGATTCCATTTACTATTGTACTTGTTATTGAAAGTTAACAAATTCAATTATGTTTCATTATTCCATTATGTTAATTTACAGTTTTTAATATCTTTTTTTTTTTACTTTTTGATTATTTCAATTACTCTAAATCACTTTGTCTAAACATATATTTTTTACTATTATTTAAAACATTTTGTCGTGTATATGATTTTTGTATAACCAAAAATTAACTTAGTTTTTGTACATAAAAAAAAAGGCTCTTAGGATTTGATAGAGGTTATCTTAGTTTACTCTTAAACTAAACATATAAGACATTTGTTTTACAAAATTTCTCTACATTCTTAAAAATATTATGAAAGTGAGAATATTTATTACTATATTTAGAAGATTATAAAAAACATTTTGGAAAGTATAATTTGTTTCTAGGAAAACTACGTCTTCTTCTTATTTATATAAATTTTTATTCCCGTACTAAAAGGGTGAGTGAGTTATATTCTCATAAGAATAAAAAAAAGTTATTTTAACATTTATTATAACTTCCTTTCTCATATTTTATTATTTTAATTAATTTAAAATTTAAAATATTTTCAAAGTATAAAAAAATAACCAAACATCTTCTCAAATATATCTAGAAATAATTCTTCAATCATAATATTTTTATAAATCACATTTCCAAAATATAAAATCATAACTCGTAAAGAAATTTCTTTTAACACACATTTATGTGTTCAGTCTTCCATGTACACGAAGCCCGCGCGAGTCAAATGTGGAAAACATGTTATGCGTTCTTGCCACATCATTTTTTCGTTTAAATCAAATGTAATTTAGTTTGATTTAATTTCAATTTAATATAAGTTCTGTATTAAACTAAAATAATATTTTATATTTCAACTTGTATCGAGTTTTGCAGATTTTTTATATTATAAAATCGTTAAATATCTTTCTTAAAAAATTGTAAAATTGTAAAATAAGATAATATATTATAATTTTTAAAATTATTATCATATTTATAATTTCAAATTTTTATTTGCAAGTGTAATATAATAAAACTCAAATAATTTTCAATAAATGCATATATTTGTTAGTTGTTAGTTAATTTTAAACATATAATATTATATTTTAAAATAAATTAATTTGATTTAATTTTGTATTTCAATCTGAAATGCAGGCCCACTAGTTAAGGAAAAACATAAATTATTTTTCAGTTATTTTTTAATTAGTTTAGGTTAAAACATTTCTGCATAATAAAGATTTATTCAAACATTTTTAATATATTTAGGGGTTTTTAAATTAAGAATAGCCTGAAAGAAACTTAGAAAAATAATCATAGATTTTATTGGAATAAGTAACACAAAGGAACCTAAAAAACTATACATGCAGGAAACCAGAAAACTGCATATACGAAAAATACCTAAATAGTAGCTGTAATCATTTAAAGCTTTATTTAATCCTATAATTATAATTTTTTTCTTACTATAATAAATAATTTAAATATAAAAGCTATTATTTTTTGTTATAAAGCTAAAATTTCAAGTTGACAAAATTCATCTTTATCGTAATCTTTTAAGGTCTTTTACATATTCTATAAATTTTTTATGTGTATAATAGAATTTTAGTATTATCTTTTTTCTTTTTTTTTTATCGTCGGTAAAATTTATCTTATTAGGATTATATAAATCAATAAAAGAAATCTCAGATTCATACAAGAACGGTTATAGTAAAAAAAAATCTTCAATCGAAGTCAACAAATTCTCTGAGTAAGAATTGCTAGATCATCACTCCTTCAGTGAATATACATAATAGGCTGAAATAATATAGATTCAACACATTGGTAGATTTGCTGAATTAATTTTTAAAGGTATTTTATTATATTAACAAAATTGTAAAATGATTTCCTAAACGTTAAAAAAATGTGATCCACAAATTAGTTTCTAATAAAAGGGTATATTCGAAAAATAAATATTAAAATATAAAAAAGAAGTATATTTAGCTGTTAAAAGGGGTGCATTTAATAATGATTTGATTTGTTTTTGGTGTGGGCCGATCTAAAGAAATCACTAACTAACTGCAACTATTTTTCAGGAAAATGGGCTTAAAAAGAAAAGGAAGAAAATCAACCTTTTCTTTTGATCGTAAGAAGTCAAAAAATTGATGGTGATCAGCATATATCTATAATTTTGTATGCAATGGGCTCTAAGAGTAGGTTATCCGTTATTTTCACTGTTAAGTATTTTTTTGTTTTGACGCTATTCATATTCAAGAATTAGTTCAGTGCATTTCTACATGTTCATCATTGTATAATGTTTGTCTGATTCAATTTGTTTGAAAACACTTTTGAAAGCACTTGGAGGAGAATGATTATTTTCCAAAATTTAAACAGAATGAAGCAGAGATTTGAAAAGTGTGAATGGCTTCTGGGGTTGTGATTTGTGTATTTGATGATAAAGTCAAAGGGAGGAGCCTCCTAGTTGCAGGCCCAGAAAGTTACAAATGAAAAATTGTATTGATTCTACCCACTTTACCTACTACTCCAATATTTTGTCAACAATGTCCACCCAATAGTCTTAATGGTAAACTTGGTATTATTCAAAATTAAACAAATCCTGTGATGTAAGGAGAAGCTCTCAAATCTAAGTTATCCGTTGGAAGAAGTAACAGACATAAATACATTTAAGTATATTTGAAATACGTATTTAAATAGTATTAGTATTCAAGTAAAACAGAGGGAGACCAAAATAGATTGTTTGAGTTTAGACTTTAAATACCTGCATCAGTATATGCTGGTTTTTAATGTAATAAAGTAAAAAAAAAAAAAAAAAAAAAAAAAAAAAAAAAAAAAA
>Ga0209700_100223_pt1 | contig 95883 bp, 66 predicted proteins | sample SiratroredBW_FD_187528 | JGI IMG/M metagenome (GOLD analysis project Ga0209700, IMG submission 187528) | Root nodule microbial communities of legume samples collected from California, USA - Siratro red BW (SPAdes) (version 2) | ecosystem: Host-associated > Plants > Roots > Nodule | place: USA...
TTTTTTTTTTTTTTTTTTTTTAAATTTTAATATATATATATATATATATATATATATATATATATATATATATATATTTTCGTGTCCCTGTGTCCGTTAATTTTCAATTTAGTCATATCCACGTGTCCGTGTCCATATCGTATCTGTGTCTGTGTCCGTATCCGGGCTTCATAGGCTACAACTTATCTACATTGATTTGGTTGGACCTCAAAGGACTCCTTCACTTAAGGAGAGTAAATATTATATCATCTTTATTGATGATTTCACTCGAATGTGCTGGATTTACTTTCTCAAATCTAAATCAAAAGTTGTAGGTATTTTTTGGAGATTTAAGCAATGGATTGGAAAGCAAAGTGGTTGCATGATTCAAGCTTTACGATCTGACAATGGGAAGGAGTACACATCAAGACAGTTCACTATGTTTTGTGAGGAAACAGGCATTGAGCATCAATTAACAACTGAGCATCAATTAACAACACCTTACACCCCTCAACAAAATGGGGTTAGTGAAAGGAAGAATCGAACGATAATAGAGATGGTGAGATGTATGCTTCATGAGAAAGGACTACCAAAGGAATATTGGGCAGAAGCTGCAAATCCTGCTGTGTTTTTGTTAAATAGACTTCCCACCAAAGCAGTAGATGGGAAGACACCATTTAAGGCTTGGTATGGTTATAAACCCTTCCTAAAAGATTTTAAAGTGTTTTTATGTTTGTGTTTCCCTTATGTGCCACAAATTAAGAGAGACAAGCTAGACAAGAAAGCTGAACCTGGGATTTTTGTGGGATATAGCTCAGTATCCAAGGCTTATAGAGTTTTTCAACCTTCCATAAGGAAAATTCTTATAAGTCGCAATGTGTACTTTATGGAGAATGAGCAGTGGAATTGGTCTAATGCTGAAAATGTTCCAACAACTGACACTTTGTTGAATCAATATGAGCTTGTTGATGATGCACCCATAAGAGGCACTAGATTGCTCTCAGATATTTATGACAGATGTAATGTAGCAATTCTAGAACCTGCAGGTTATCTTGAAGCAATGGAGAATCCTAAATGGAGGATTGCAACGCAGGAGGAGCTTTTCATGATCGAAAAAAATCAAACTTGGGAGTTAGTTGAAAGACCTGAAAACAGGAAAGTCATAGGTGTGAAATGGGTGTTTAAAACAAAGTTGAATGCAGATGGTTCAATCAATAAGTACAAAGCAAGGTTAGTCGTGAAAGGGTATGCTCAAATTTTTGGAGTATATTACTTTGATACGTTTGCATCGGTTACAAGACAAGATACCAACAGGATCCTGCTAGCTATTGCAGCCCAAAAGGGATGGAAAATCTACCAACTTGATGTCAAGTCAACCTTTCAAAATGGTTTTCTCGAGGAAGAAATCTTTGTTGAGCAACCTGAAGGGTTCTTTGTGAAAGGACATGAAGACAAAGTCTACCTATTAAAGAAAGCTTTGTATGGATTGAAACAAACTCTAAGAGCTTGGTACAACAGAATTGATGAATTCTTATCAAAATTAGGCTTTGTTAAAAGTCTTAGTGAATCCACTTTATACATCAAAGGTAATCAAGCTAATTTTATTGTGATTTCTTTGTATGTTGATGATCTCCTAGTTACTGGCAGCAATGCTGAATTATTCAGCAATTCAAAGATGATATGCTACAAGTTTTTTAGATGACAGTTTTGGGAGACATGATATATTTGCTTGGTATGGAAGTTAAGCAAAATGATGGTGAAATTTTCATTAGTCAAAGGAAGTATGTGAAGGAGATCTTGAAGAAATTTAGCATGGAGAATTGTAAAAGTATGAATACTCCTATGTGTCAAAAGGAGAAGTTATGCAAGGATGATGTTTCAGAACAAGTGGATGAAACACTCTACAAAAGATTAATTGGTTGCTTGATGTATCTTATAGCAACAAGGCCAGATATCTTGTATGCGATACTTATACTTTCATGGTTCATGAATTGTGCCAAAGAATCTCATTTAAAAGCAGCAAAGAGAGTGTTGAGATATGTCAAAGGACATTAAATTATGGCATCAAGTTTAGTCAATCAAAAGATTTCAAGTTACAAGGTTATTCTGACAGTGATTGGGGAGGATCTTTAGATGACATGAAGAGCACTTCAGGCTATTGTTTCAGTTTTGAATCAGGAATATTCTCTTAGAGTTCAAAAAAGCAAGAAGTTGTTGCACAGTCAATGGCAGAAGCTGAATTCATAGCAGCCACAATAGCGGTAAATCAAGTCTTATGGCTAAGAAAGATTTTAATCGATTTGTACTTGGAGCAAGAGACTACTACTGAAATAATGGTGGACAATCAGGCAACCATAGCTATCTCAAAAAACCCAGTTTTTCATAGAAAAATAAAGCATTTCAGCATCAAGTTATTCTTCCTTAGAGATGTACAAAGGGATGTATAGTGTGCTTGGAGTATTGCAAGTCAGAAGATCAACTGTCAGATATTTTTACCAAAGCACTTCCAAGAAACAAGTTTGAGTCACTAAGAGAGAAACTTGGACTTATCAATCACTAATGCAAAGAGGCGTGTTGAACGGGTATTAACGTGCATTAACAATTGGTTATATATTTGACCAAGTTTTTAGGAATAATATTTATTAATTGCAGATATTTTTGTTAGTGGCTATGGATTAGGAAGTTGTTATTTTTTACTGTTACAAAGTCATTATTTAAACATATTATTGATGAATAATAAAATTATCTTCCTCTCTTTCTTTTGTTTAGTTTTAACCACTAACAAACATAGTAACATTAATAAAGAGTAATCAAGAAAACTACTGATTCACAAGAGCCTAACGTAAATAGGACGGCTAGAGTTGGCAAATTGGTAATTTATTTTATTTAATAAAAGAGTGTAATTTTTTTTTATCAAAAGGAATAAGTTGGTCGTAAAAAAAACTAAAATCATACATTTTGGTAAAAAAAAGTAAAATTACACCCGTTTCATAAATACTAAAAAGGTTTGATCTGTTTAATATTTTGCCAGCTAGAGTTAATCAATTTTGCTTCTTAAAATTACATATAAATGACAAATAGATTGTTTATTGGAAGGTTTGTTTGGTTTAGAGAATGAATTTGAGTAAATTGTCTATAAATGGTAAGGTTATCTTGATTAAGAGATAGATGGTAAAATCTGAAAGGATTTGAGAAAAATATTTGTAAAAATAAAGTTTTAAAATTACAATTTTACCCTTATCTATAAAAATAATTAAAAATTACATATTTTTAATTTAATTATAATTTTAATAGTTCTAATAACTTTTACAAAAAAAATTAATAATACAATTAACTTTATTTAATTTAAAATAAAATATTATTAAGTTATTAAATACAATTAATAAACTTATCAATTTTTCTATATTAAATTTATGTATATTATTTTTTTTATATTTATTTTTCTGTAATAACAATATTATCATTATATATTTATATTTATTATAAATAATTACACCTACCTTTATTATATTATATTTATATTATTATTATTACTTATTTTTATTAAACATATTATTTCATATAACTTAATTTAATATATATTTTTTATTTTTTATTATATTATTATATATAATTAATATAATTAATTATATATTAAATTTATAATATATATTTATTATATATAATTAATTATATGTTAATATTATAACATATAATTGATTATATGTTAGATTATATATTCACACGATCGATTATACGTTAATTATATATATATATATATATATATATATATATATATATAATCGAGTATAATTAAAAAGTTTATAAGTTTAATTGTGAACGCGTTATGTAATTTTGAATGTTCTGAGATGGTATCTTCACAAATCTCGTCAAAGAATGAAGAATGTTATCTTACAAATTTTAATTAATTTGTCATTATAAATTGTTTAAACTTCAAAGATTTGTCGTATATATATAAACTTCAAAGATTTGTCGTGCGTTACAGTTGAACCGCGACAATCATCTCTTCTAAGTGTTAGTTTTTCATAATTTTAATATACTTTTGTAATTCTTCATGAGCATTCAATTTTTCAGAACTTTTCTTGGGTTCCCTGTTTCTTTTTTTAGTTCTTCGACTGCAATAGATTCTTATAACTAACAAATTAACAATTATCCAAACGTATCAACTAGTATATTTTGCAGCATTTCAGTGGCAAATCCCACTAGCTCGAATCAATTTTTCGAGTTTCCATGAAGAGAACGTGAACCAGTGAATGCCATAACTTTACACCCCACTTTGAATATACTTATGTATCAGTTTCAATTTGCTCTACACCCTCTTTGCAATATTTCCTTTGCCATGATCTGGTTGGTAAAAGCCCTTACTGTTGTGACCTGTTAATCTTCACACCAAACATGGTTTTGAGCATACTTGCATAGGATCGTACATAAACCAAACAACAACAGTAGCAATCTGTTAGCAGTAATGTGGAGGTTGGCTGACTAGATTCACCCCTATTTGGAAGACTTTGCATTCTAGGATTCAAGCACCAATCACTGCCCCAACACAGTTATCATCTTCGAATTCAGATTGGTTTATTAGTATTTCAACTTTGCACCCAGCCAGACCTAATTTAGGGTCTTCTTTGCCTCTCTATGGTACTGCTTCAGCCAAGGCCTCTCTGAACAAAGATTTCCAACAAGTGCTTCAACCATCTCTCTTAAGACATTTCTATAAATTTTTTTTTCATGCATTCATGGAATTCTAAAGGATATTAGAATTTATGATTCTCACAGTTGATCTTTAGTTTTTCTCCTCTCTTTCTTCTTCTCCTTTGACTTTTCTTGATGATAAGAGAAGAGACCCTATATACACCGATAAAACTGGCTATGCCTGGTTTTCCAAGTATATCTTTTATTTTATATTCTAAAGAGAAAGGAGAGAGATTTATTTTATACTATAATAATATAAAATCTCCACTGACTTTATTAACTTTATAAGAGTAACAACCATCACATTGACTTTTTTTTATTAAAATCAGTTACATAAATTACATGGACTATAATTATAATAATATTTATTTCAAATATTCTTACAATATCCCACTTGGTCCATATCAAGACTTGAAGATTCAACAACCATAAGAGCTCACTTTTCATTGAAATAATCAATTCATCATCCTTAATTAGAATTAAATCGAGTGAATCATGGCGATCCATATCAATAAGCGATATATTTCTTCCATGTATCACAGATCAATTCAATTCTCAAACCATCAATCAAAGAATATTGTAATCTTCGAATTAAACACACATATTATATGTTATCACACCAAAACAATGCATGTACATAACATAATGTGGATAACAACCATAAATAAGCAAAAACATAACTTTAATTGAATTCACAAGTATCAAACAATACAAGCAAATTATACACATCATACTAATCATGCTAACAAGGACTTATCAATTATTCCCATGTCTCTCACATGACCAGAAAATATTTTAGGTGACAACCCTTTAGTTAGTGGATCCGCTATCATTTGATTAGTACCAATTTGCTCAATTGACACTCTTTGTTTCTGCACTTTATCCTTAACTAACAAGTACTTTAAATCCATGTGTTTTGCACCTTTGGAATACTTGTCATTCTTAGAAAAGAGAACAGCTGCAGAATTATCACAACAAATTCTCAGCTGTCTAGCAATGTTATCCACAACATTAAACCTTGCGATAAAGTTCCGCAGCCATAATGCATGAACTGTGGCTTCAAAACATGCCACAAATTCAGCCTTCATGGTAAAAGTAGTGATGATAGACTCTTTTGCACTTTTCCATGAGATTTCTCCTTCAGCCAACATAAAGATGTAACCAAATGTTGATTTTCTTGAGTCTATACATCTAGCATAATCTGAATCTGAGTAACCCACCACTTCAAGGTCATCTGTCCTTCTATAAATAAGCATGTGATCCTTGGTGCCTTGTAAGTACCTAAGGATTTTCTCTACAACTCTCCAATGATCTATTCCGGGATTACTTTGGTAGCGACTTAACATTCCAATTGCAAAACTTATATCTAGTCGAGTGCAAGTCTGAATATACATCAAGCTACCAACCACTGAAGCATAAGGAATAGACTACATTTCTTTTCGTTCCAAATCATTTTTGGAACATTGCATTTGATTAAATTTACCTCCCTTCTGAATTGGAACTATCCCTGAAGAACAACTTTCCATTCTAAATCTCTCTAATACCTTTTTGATGTATCCCTTTTGAGACAATCCTAACACTCCTTGTGATCTTTCACGGAATATCTCTATCCCTATCACATAGGATGCCTCACCCATATCTTTCATCTCAAATTTGTTAGAGAGAAATTTCTTTACATCATGTAACAAAACAATGTCATTAGTAGCAAGGAGAATGTCATGAACATATAGAACCAATATAATAAACTTGCTCCCACTAATCTTTATATAGATACACCAATCAACGATATTCTTTACAAAACCATATGACAAAATAGTATCATTAAACTTGAGATACCATTGTCTAGAAGCTTGTTTAAGTCCATATATTGACTTCTTTAACTTATGCACAAACTTTTCTTTTTCTGTGCACACAAAACCTTCAGGTTGGTCCATATAAACCTCTTCTTCTATGTCACCATTTAGAAAGGCGGTCTTTACATCCATTTTGTGAAGCTCTAAGAGTCCTTCTTTGAAACTGAAGAAAATATCTCTTTATAGTCAATGTCAGCCTTTTGATTGTAACCTTTGGCGACAAGTCTAGCCTTATACCTTTCAATGTTCACTTTCGAGTCTCGTTTTGTCTTAAAGACCCATTTAGAACCGACTCGTTTTGCACCTTTAGGCAACTCAACTAGATCCCAAACTTTATTGTCATCCATTGATTTCAACTCTTCTTTCATAGCATCAAACCTCCTTTCAGAATTGTTACTTTCCATGGTTTGTCTAAATGAGACTGGATCTTCATCAATGCTTAAGTCACATTCATGTTCAAGTGAATAAACCACATACTCATTTGTAATAGCCAGTCTTCTTTGCCTTTCAGACCTTCTTAAGGCTATTACTTGTGGTTCATCTATTCTTTGCTCATTAATAACTTGTGCATCATTGGTTGGTTCATTATCCATATGTTCATTTCGTGGGTTTGGAATATTGATTTGTTGCATTGGAATGTTGTGCGACCTTGATACAACAAAAGGAACAACAACTTGAGAAGAAACATCATATGTAGGTACTTCTGCATGTTTCTCTTGAATATCCACCTTTCGTGATTCCTCACTCCCACTGATCTAGCCATTTTCAATGAACCTAGCATTACCAGACTCAACTATTCTTGTACTGTGATTAGGAAAATAAAATATGTACCCCTTTGACTTATCAGGATAGCCAATGAAAAAACCACTAATGGTTCTTGCATCGAGCTTCTTTTCATGTGGATTATACACCCTTACTTCTGTCGGACACCCCCAAATGTGAAGATGCCTCAAACTAGGTTTCCTTCTTGTCTGCAGTTCATAAGAAGTCTTAGGAACTGCCTTACTAGGAACCCTGTTAAGTAGATATGCATTAGACTTTAATGCATACATCCACAATGATAAAGGTACATTACTATAATTTATCATATTCCTAACCATTTCCATAAGAGTACGATTCCGCCTTTCAACTACACCATTTTGTTGTGGTGTATCGGGCATTGTATACTGTGCACATATGCCCCGACTTTCAAGTAACTTTGCAAACGGACCTTTACATTGTCCACTTTTATTAAATTTTCCATAATATTCACCACCTCTATCAGATCTCACAACTTTTACTTTTCTATCTAACTATCTTTCCATTTCATTTATAAAAGTCTGGATTGAGACTTTTCATGAAGTAAGTATAGATAACAATAATGTGAGAAGTCATCAATAAAAGTGATAAAGTACTTTTCACCACTAAAAGATGGAGCATCAAATGGACCACATATGTCAGTGTGTATCAATTCAAGAAGTTGACTGCTTTTTGTGGCTGGATTCTTTGAAATGTGTTTTGTTTGCTTGCCTTTAATGCAATCCAAACACACATCTCAGTCACTAAAATCCAATTCAGACAAAATTTCACTTTCACTAGCCTCGACATCCTTTCTTTGGATATGAGACCTAACCTTTGATGCCATAAGAAAGCAAAATTCTCCTTACATACTATATGATTACTATGTTCAACATGAAACAAAGATACAACAAATTTAACATCAAGATTGAAATGGTATAAGTCATCAATTAAAGTACTAGACCATAATAGTACAAATTCTTATACAATGATAAAGAACCATTACCAATCCTAAAGTTAAATCCTAACTTATCCAACTTTGCAACAGAAATTAAATTTCTAGCACATACAAAAACATAGAGACATTTTTCTAGATCCAAACAACAGCCACTATCCAGGATCAATCTATACGTCCCAATTCCTTCTATTCGTGCTTTCATTTTGTTTCCCATGTACACTAACTTTTCAGCTCCTCTTATGGGTTGGATTGAAAGGAATCCCCGTAAAACATGTGATACATGAGTAGTTGCACCAGAATTTAACCACCAGGTATTATTAGGCACTTCAATAAGATTTGATTTGAAACCTATTGAAACATAGTAGGTACCTTTCTTTTCAGAAAATCTTTCTTGAAATGTGCAGCCTTCTTATAGAAGAAACATGTCTTCTCCTTATGGATTTTGCCTTCATGAACTTTTAGTGAAGTTTTATCCTTCTTATTCTTTTTACATGGCTTAGCTTTACTACTACTAGCCCATCATGAAATGTGACATGGAGAGAGTGATCTCTCATTTTATTTAATCTCCCTTCCTCCTGAACTAACATGGCCTTAATTTCTTGAAAGTTTCATTTTTCGTTAATAGTGTTACAATTTACGTGGAACTGGCCAAACTCAGTAGGAAGTGAGTTTATAATGAATTGTACCAGAAAAGATTCACTCACATCCATACCCATTGATTTCAGTTTTGTTGCTAGATTTGCCATTCCAGTCACATGATCATGAATGGGTTGTGACCAATCAAATTTCTTGGTCGTTAACTCATTCATCAAGCTGCTCACAATAGACTTGTCAGTAATGTCTGATTGAGAATATTCCTTAATTTTCTCCATGAATTCCTTAGCATCATCAGTCTTAGGCATAGATGGCTTCACATTTTCAGCCAAAGTTATCTTCATCAAGCTCAGACTCAATTGGTTAGACTTTTTCCATGCATGATAAAGAGATTTATCCTCTTCGGAACTAGTCTCAGTAATGGTTGCGAGCTTCTCATCCATTAATAATGCAAGGTCTAAGTCCATAAATCCCAATTGAAATCGAATTTGTTCAGACCACTCATCATAATTAAGCCCATTGAACTTGACAATGTCATTTCCTACACCATACAAATTCATGGAAACTGCAAAATTTTCATACAAAACTATACATTAACATTGTGTATAAAAATATGTAAAACATATTCAGATAACTTCTAACCAAACTTTCAGTGTATATTAATGATCTCGTTTGGGCGATACATCAACATACAATTACATGATATATGCACTAATTAGAATTTACTATCTTTGGATAGAATAAAACTACTATTGCCTTTACATCTCCATCTTTCACATTATAAGAACAATTAATCAACCTTTGGGTGATTCTTAATGTCTTATAACAATGAACTTTAATATACCCATACATAAATATCTATTCAATTGGTAATTAAAATCAGATTTGATCACTTTGGTGATTACAAATCCATCATAATATTAATCTTAAAATTAATTTTCATTAATGCAATAAAACAGATCAAGGTTGAGCCACATTGTATTTACTGCAAGTTCCTATCTCTCATCTTTGAATTGCTCCAACCTTTCTTTTACTTTGCTTGATGGTGATAAAAGAGACCGTACATACATCGGTAAAACTGGCAACGTCTTTTATTCAAAGTGTATCTTTTATTTTATATTTTAAAGGGAGAAGAGAGGGATTTATTTTATATTATAATAATATAAAATCGTCACTGACTTTATTAACTTTGTAAGAGTAACAACCATCACATTGACTTTCCTTTTATTAAAGTCAGCCTTATAAATTACATGGATCATAATTATAATAATATTTATTTCAAATATTCTTATAATTTCTGGCAACTTTCCCATCCAGTTTTTCTACAAAGACAACTTTCTTCAGCTCCATGCCAAATTCTCCCTCTAAAACACTTAAATTGCCTTCTCCCCATTATTAGCCTAATTGTAACAAGGTTCCCTTGGTACAGTGTCTAAAACTTGTAGCCTTGTCATTAAAGTGTTACAATGATGCAACGATGATTGATGCTACCTATTATACATACTACCTACAATTCTAGTTCTATGTCCAATTTGAGTTACTGGTATTTATTTTATAGTGTTTTCATACATATTAAACACATAACTTATGTTAAATTGATAACTTATTTTGTTACGACTACAAGTATTCCAATCACAATATAACAAATAATAAAATTATCGTTCTTTTCAAAAGAAAGTTATACAATATAAAATAATAACTACAATTAAAATAAATTTAGATTTAAGAATAATATTATAAACTCATGATATATGCAGGAAATTAAAAACAATTAAAAGAATATTTTATATTTTTTATCAACAGTTGAATGCAAAAAAAGGCTAATTAATAATATGATAAACTTGTCAAGGTTGAATCTTACCAATTTTCACTCTCATTTAACGTTTACTTCTTTTCCTATTATTAATAAATGTCAACTCACAAAATCACTCACCTAAAATTCCCCAGGTAGATGAGTCTAAGATTATCTATTAACCGTCAATTCCTTGATTAACTATATAAATGAATCTTATATTCTCACAATGGTCTTAAGAAAATTATTGAATCACTCTTTATTTCTAAAAACGAGTTTTCATTCACTAGTTTAATTCAGATCTAGAATCAAGAAATATTTTCCATTACTCTCAAGAGTCAATAATCAAGTTATAAACCAACACTACACACACTATGTATAAAATTAATATATTTATACAAGCAAAGGAAAAACATAAATATTAAAATAGAAACCATTATATGAAAGTTCAAAAAGGTTTAACCTAATCCCGATAACAGAGAATTTAGCTCCTTATAGACATGTGATACCAAACCTTACAATAGAGTAGTGGAATAAGAAGAAGAATTCACAAGAATTCCTAAGACTATCTTCCAAGAGTAAATTTCGAGCTCCAATAGCTTAAGATGCCTAACCTTAGTATGAGGAACTATTAAATAAACTCTAAAATTTGACGCTTGCGCTCGACCCTGGTCAGCTATGTTGTGGACCATTGAATTATTTTATTATTGCAAGGACTGCGTCATCCTACACCTCCAAACGTTTCTCGAGGAACTTCCAAACGTTTTAAAGATGTTCAAAGTGTCCCTGAATTATTATTGTGCAAACGAAATTGTCCCTCAGAACCCTAAAGTCTCATTAATCTTCCAACTCACCTCCACTGCTCTGTCGTCACCTCTAACGCACCTCCACTGATTATGTTTGTTGTTGTTGTCGCCGGTTTGCTTTCGTCAACCACCACTGTCTACATACTTATCAACCATTTGAGGTAAGGATGCTTTATTGAACGTTTTGTGGTTGATTTGAGCTGTTTATGCGATTTGAGGGTGTTCTGTGGGTTTATGATTTTTGTTGACAATGAGTTGTGAAATGGGATGTCCCGTAACTATCATCCGGATCCGCAAAACAATTCCAGAACAACCCATTTCGCAACTCATTGTCAACGAAAAAACAGCCGCAGAATGGATTGTTCCGGAACTGTCATCCAGATCTGGAGAACAGTTTCGGAACAACCTACTTCGGGACTATTTTTTCATTGACAATGAGTTGCGAAATGGGTTGTTCTGGAATTATTCTCCGGATCTAGATGATAGTTCCGAAACAGTTCATTCTGCAGTTGTTCTACGCTGTCACCACTGCATTGTTGATGCTCTGTTGCTGCTCAACACCGCTCCACTGCTGATAACACACGTTGCCGATGACACACACCGCCATTCAAAGCCCCTACTGCCAAAGAACACAGCCACAACTGTCCACCTTCACTACACCTCTCTCTTCCATTGTTCCATTACTTTAATATACATAGGGGTGAAATTGTCTTTGCAAACAGGACAATTTAGAACCTTTTTTAAAATTTGGAGGTGCCTGAAGAAGGCTTGGAGGTGCAGGAAGAAGCAGCCTATTGCAAGCTTTAAGGCCCAATCTGTGCTAGACCCATGTCCTCTTGTGTCGGGCTCAAGTTTGTAGAGCCCGACGTGGTTTCTTTTACTCCAAATTTCTCTTTTCTATCACTCTTTCAAGGCTTCCATCCTCCATCTTCTAATCCAATACTCTTTTTGCTCAAATTCAACCAAAATACTAGAAATTAGCAATTAAATCCTTTTTTCTGACTCTCATAGTCAATTATTAACAAAAACCAATGAAAATTGAGAATTAAGAAATTTTTAAGTGTGAAGGGAATTGATTTTTGTCATAAAATAAGTCAATAATGTCATATAAATCCACTCTATCAGAAATTAACCCTAAAGAGTTGTGCTCATCCATACCCACCCTTTAAGGTGTGTTATACACTAGATTTCTTCTTCCTTTACTATTCCCTCCTTTAAAATAACCCTATTTAGTTGGTTTCATATTTCCTAGATAATTGCTACCCATACCCGTTTTCACACCCTATTCTAGTTAAAGTTAAGTTTTGTCAAGTAAAACTTTGAGAAGTGACACCTAATATTCTTGTGCCTTACTAAACTAACACCCACCCACCTATCACACTTATCCCAAATGTTCTGTACCACACTACATGTGACAAACAGGTGATTTGTAATCTCATATTCACTTTGACATAATGAACACAAGGTGTTAATTAACCCCACCATCCTCTTCTCTAAATTTTCTTTTGTGGGTACTTTTTCCAATAGTAGCTTCCATGAGAAATGTAAAGCCGAAGGCTTTACTTTCAGACTTCAAAGTTGTTTAAAGACTTCAATTTCTTGTTTCATGATGAAATTTAGCACGACGTTATATGCATATTTCATAGAATAATTTTCTCCATCTTCTTCAGACCATACCCATGTATATTGGGTATTTCTATTACAATTAAAGAGGCTTAACTGCAACATGAGTTGTTGTTCCTGCTTAACTTTCCATACAAATCTACTTCTCCAACTTAAGTTCTACCTCGAAGTATCGTTCTCCCATTTTCTTAATTCCTTGATAGAGCTTTCCTTACCACTTAAGAGTGACTACAATTTAGGGTAGATACATTTCAAGGTATGTTCTGCAGCCCACTTATCTGACCAAAATCTCACCTTGTCCCATTCCCCACTAACCATTTAACATAATTAACAAACCAGTTTAACAATTTGCCTTTTCCACACATAAGAAGTAACTCTCTCCACCACCATAATTAGTTTTGGCCAACTTTATCCTCATTTAGGCTTTGTTTGGATTAGGGAGTTGATTTGAGTTGATTTGACATGAAAGTGTGTGAAAAGTTTTGTTATTTGGATTAAGGAAAAGAAAGTGAAATTTGAGTGAAAAATTTATAGAAATTTGTGAATGATATGATGTGTGTGACTGATAAAATAATTTTGTTAGTAGATGAAACCATAATTAAAATTAATTTAAAATTAAATATAATTATTATTTAATTAATGAAATTATAAAATTATCAATTATTTTAAACTAAAAATTAAATTATTATTGTTAATAATAATATTGTTTTATAAATTTATTTTGATTATTGTTATAATTTTAATTTTATTATTATTAATTATTATTTTATTATTATTTTTAGTTTTTAATATTAATATCATTAATATTTTATTTTTATTATTATTAATATTTTTATTTTTAATAATATTGTATTAATATTAGTATTTTATAATTTCAATAAATTTATTATTATTTAAGTAATTATTATTATTATTATTAATATGGTATGTTATATAATTAAATATATTTATTTTATTATAATATAAATATTAATAAATTAATTATGTATTACCAACTTTCGCTCAAATCTTCGTTTCTTTGCAAAGAAGAAATACTGTTAAAATTTTTATCGATTTTTGTTTTTTAATAATATTTTATTTCTCGAAAAAACCAACTTTCTTCTTATTTTTGCCCTGTTCTTCCGTCTACGTGTTTCTATCGATGGAAATAAACACTTCCTTAGATATTTCGAAGATCCATATTTTGACTCAAGAACAACCTTCCATAACACTTTACTTCAATACTTAATCATTACTTTTACTTGGCCAATAGGGACATGTTAAAGTACTCTACATCTTTGATATGCTCTTTTGGTTTGCATATCCTCCACTTGACCTAAGATATCTTCCTACTCTCATAACCTAAATTGAAATGAATTTCATTTACAATCTAGTTATTACCTCAAAAACATATTTGGAAACTCTAAAAACAGATAAATAAAACAATAGTAATGAAACAAAAGAGAAAAATCATACTAATCAAAGAAAATGAAAATAGAGATTCACAAAGAGCAAATGAGTAAATTTACTTAATCAATGGCTAAAATAAATAATAATAAAAAAAATTGTATATTCTATATTCCAATTGTGCATACATTTTGGTTTATCTTTTGTTCAAAAGTCCAATACTCACCTTATGTTTGCTTCTAACTTTGCTATTCTTGTAGACACATTTAAGGGAGACAAACTTGTTTGTATAATATGTACTTTCCTCACTCAAGTGATATGAGAATATTAAAAAAAATCGCATCACATATATTACAATAAAGCAAATATCTTTATCTTTTATAGTTGAACTTGATTTGTCACAATCCCAAATCCCAAAAGTCAAAATTGAAAAAGAAAATAACAATAAAAATAACAAAAAAAAATAGTTGATAGTACAAAAATAAATAATATTATACATTATTTTTTTATACATGATTATTATAATAATCGTTTATGTTATAAGTTTTATAATATAATCGATTATAATATAATATAAAACAATAAAATAATAAATAATAATAATAATAAATTAATAATATAAATATTAATAAAATAATAAAATTAAAAATAATAATATTTAAAATAAATTTATAAAATAATAATAAAAAGTTATAAATAATAATTATAATAATATTAAAACTAATAATACTCAAAATAAATTTATAAAATAATAATGTTATAATATAAAATTAATAATAAACTTAAATAATAATTATAATAATAAAATTATGAAATAATTATAAGAACAATAATATTAAATTAAAAAAATAATAAAAAAATTTAGCAAATAATAATATTAATAATTAATCTATTTTGACAAAAAAATAATTATATTTAATTTTAAATTATTTTTAATTATATAAAAATAAAATTACAAGCTTATAATTTTATAAATTTAAAATCATTAAAATAAAATTTCTCCTAATTCCAACAAGGTCAGCTTCTTCTCACTTATGGATGAAATCCATCCTTTTCAAGTTTCTCGACGTACAAAAGAACACCGACTCTGTCATACTCTACTCCCTCTACTGTATCTTCAAATACAAACACACCGCACGCACAGTGAGGAAATAGACCAGAAACACTTGTTGCTTTCTAAATAGAACCATGTTCTTCAACGCTACCTCTTCTTCCAAAATCGAAATCCAAACATTGAGGAGTTCTCGAATCGAAACCAAAATCCCCATATCTGCTTCTAAAATGGACCTCTGAAATCCCCATTCTCTGGTTCCAAAATCGAATCTCAAATTTCCCAATCTCCCATTCCAAAATTGCAACCTAAATCCCCATTCTCTGGTTCTAAAATCGACACCGAATTCCCTAATTTTTGGTTCCAATTTGTGAAACCGAAATCCCTAATCTGTCGTTCCAAAATTAAAACCCAAATTCCCAATCTGGTCATTCAAAAATCAAAACTGAAATACCTAATCAAGAGCTCTACACACAGTAACTGTGATTGAAGCCCCATTCTCGTCGAGAGCTTCAAATTGCACTGTCTTCCACGAATATTGGACGAATAGCTCCGTTGTGACGGCCTGAACCAGTGGCGAGTCGAAGGATCCATTTGGAGGCTTCATTGATCGAGTATTGACATTCTCTCTCTTTCCTATGTTGTTGGATAATCTTGAGTGTTTTCAAAAGATACTTCAAATCTTTTTTATAAATAGCTGTGTTGGGTTGTTCATCTTTGTCCTTTGTACGTGAGTTCTTGAGTTGTAAGAGATTGTTAGAGAAGATAGTTATATTACAGGACAACTTGCAGATAAGTTTTCTTTTTGCATTGAACATAACATATTTGAAATATAATTTTGTTTTCCACTTTATGCATTCAGGGGCTAGTCATTCATCATCGGGAGTTGGTGATTTTGGACAAGTAAGACATCAGGTATAGCCGAACTTGGCCTGCTTGAACAAACAGAGTATATTGCATTTATCTTCCTATAGTTTCGTATTTTCATGGATCCGTTCTTTAGTTTCTTACTTGTGTGTTTGCATTCGTACTTGTTTTTTAATTCCTTTAATTTGAAGTTTTCTATTTAGTTTTTAAATAGTTCTGACTAAAATATTACAAAATTTACTTACTTTACTTCAAAGTTGCAAGTAAACTTGAAATCATAATAATTTAAAAAAAAATAATGTGCGTCTTACTTTCTTGTTGCCTAACATGTGATGAAGAGCCATTATTGTATCTTGTTCTTGTTTGCTAAAAACTGCTCTCTTCAATCCAGGCCTGAGGTAGTTAATCCAGCTTAGAAGGCAGCTTTTCCCATTTGTTTGGAAGCCTAGAAATTTAAGTGTAGTTAGTAACTCAACATCAGATAAAATAAATACAAATTCACCCTTTATAAAATTGAAAAATTAAAGTGTAATTTTGACTAAATATATAAAGTTATAAAGCATAGATGTTTGCAAATTAGCGTGAAAAAGGCTTAGGTTGTCTGAATGAAGATTCTAAACTTTTAACCAATTTTCGACTATTCTAATTTGAATTTGATTGGACAAAGTTGTTAGAGTTGCTTTTGCTAAAGAATGTCTGACCTCTTAATTGTTGATTTATTTCACTACACTTGTCAAGTACTTTATATAACCAACCAACGACAATGAAGCATGTCAACATTTGAGCTCAGTCACTTGATCAAAATCAAACAAGTAAGGGAAACCAATGAATGCTCCTTAATTTGGAAAGTAGCAGATATACATCATGTAAATATGCTCTTGATATGAGGGATAAAGGATCATAGGGAATAAAAAGGGTCTCACATGACTTATGGTTAGGGTTGAGCTGCAGCATCCATGAGCATTCTTAAAGAATTAGGTTTCTGACCTTATTATCTTGTTTAGGTGACCATAACCCTTTTCTGTATTTTGGTTTTGCATTTTGTAGTGGCTGATTTTCCATTTTCCCTATTTTTTTTTTTTTTTTATCAGAATCTGAGTTCAATGGTAAGATCGGTTTCCTTGGAGCATATATGAACTAAAAAAGAGAGAACAAACAGGCATAGAGAACAGAGAGAATGAAAGGGCATTGAAATAGTGCACAAGCAGACTGATATATAATGCAATAGATAGGTGTGATTGTGCAGTATATATGTTCATTTTGATAGGTGTGATATATAACGTGACAGTTATAGTGTAATAAATAGGTGTGAATTGTAGTCTTGAATAATGTGTTTTTTTTCTTCTCTGTCTGTCATTTAAGTTGGGTGACAGTTTTATTCCGTGTGTTTGAGTTTAGAAAATTGTAGTACTTGTTATAGTCAGAGATTTACTTAACGAGACATGCATTTGGGGTAAACTACATAGAACAAATTAGCCAAAAAGACTCATAATCTAACACAAGGACTGTATAAATAAGTCATTATATTTTTTCTTTTGGAGGAAAAATGGAAATTCATGTACCAGAAATATCTGAACTGAACCTTTGAACAAGGAATGCTAAGAACAGCAAAGAATGTTTAATGCAGATCCTCCACCTCTCCTGTCCATATTCAAGCCAAGTGGCATCTACTAACAGAATTAAGCCAACTAAAGCTAGATGAAAGGAGGATACAAAGGGTACTTTGTCCTTAAACTCAATGATAGTATTCTTTTAGCATAAGCTTCAAACAACACGTTGTTGTTAAACATCATAGATATATATACCACTGAACAGAGAGATATATCATCGCCCTTGGTCTATTGTTGTCAATGTGCATAACTATTATGGAAGGGCAAATATTGTAGAACAGAGGACTACACAGTAGGGAAGGCAATTTTATTGATGTAGTACGTGAAAGAATTAAGAGAAGTATTTCCGGAAATGAGAATAAACTAGAAGATTGAACTAGTCACTTAGCTACAACCTCCCAAAATCAAACCTCAGGCTTCTAACACAATGAATATGGACTGTAGCAATGCGAGTAGGAGAAGAACTAGAGAAGTGAGGTGGCAGAATGGAGTATCACAAATTAGTACCAGCCTCAACAGCTATTTCACATAATTTGTCATAAAGAAATCAAACTAATGGAACGAAGAGATCAAGTTCAATATACTAGCTGGGGGATCAAGTAGGGATGGTAGACAGCCAACATTGTTAAGATGCTTAGTTATATTATTCTCAGATGTCTTGTAGGGTAAGGTTGGATTACATTATTATGAGTAATGAGGGAACGTTATCAATTAAGACAAGTTAGATAATCCCTAGGTATCTATGTTAGTTAGAGGAAAAGGATATGAAATATAATGTAATCCTTTGTTTTGGTTTTTACACAAGGATTGGAGCACCCAAGTCCTTTAATGTAAATTCTTACCAATAAAAAGAAATAGATAACATAATGAACCATCACACGAAAAGGAAAACCCTAAAAAAGGGCATGTTAAGAATGATGAGAACCCAGCACAGAGAAAGGCCCTATACTTTTGAAACACCTCTGGGAATAATATACCAATCTGAAAAGAGGTAGAGAGCACCATTCAATGTAGCTTAATTTGTAGCATTTCCAAGGCACCTTAACCTGCTCTATATTATACGGAAGATGACCTTTGCTTACATTAGTCCTGCTAAGGCTACGTGTATTTGTTAATATAGCTACTGGGTTGTGAAGTTAGCAACCTTTGTTATTGGTGTTGGCTTGGCACTTGATGTTTGAACCTTAGCTTTGCATCATTTTTGCCACAAAATGTGTCGTACTTTTCTAAGTTAGGGTTAGAGATATCCAATCCCCTATTGAATTTTTTTTGAAGTTGTTGCTGATATATATGTATTTGATGAATTCAATCAATGGAGTTTTACAAAAGAAGTTTGAAGACTTAGATGTATTAGAGTGTCTGTGTGTTAGTTTTTGGTTTGCTTTCCAAGTTGTTTGATTCTTATTCACTTCAAAGAAAGTTGTTTTTCAAAAAGATTGTTTAGAACTTATCTTGGTGACAAGATAACTTTAACTAATTAAAAGGTATTTGAATCCATTGAAATAGTCATTACTGAAGTTTATTATGGCTGCAGTAGATATTTTAATAGATTATTTTATTAAATCAATCTATTAAAATCACTTAAAACACCTTGAGTAGTTCTGAAGTTTATTATGGCTGCAGTAGATATTTTAATAGATTATTGTTGTCAATGTGCATAACTATTCTGGAAGGACAAATATTGTAGAACAGAGGACTACACAGTAGGGAAGGCAATTTTATTGATATAGTACGTGCAAGAATTAAGAGAAATATTTCTGGAAATAAGAAAAAACCAGAAGATTGAACTAGTCACTTAGCTACAACCTCCCAAAATCAAACTGTAGGCTTCGAACACAATGAATATGGATTGTAGCAATACGAGTAGGAGAAGAACTAGAGAAGTGAGGTGGCAGAATGGAGTACCACAAATTAGTACCAGCCTCAACAGCTATTTCACATAATTTGGCCTAAAAAAATCAAACGAATGGAACGAAGAGGTCAAATTCAATATATTTAAACTAGCTGGGGGATCAAGTAGGGATGGTAGACAGCCAACAGAGTTAAGAACATAATTAAGACGCTTAGTTATAATATTCTCAAAATGTCTTGTATGGTAAGGTTGGATTACATTGTTATGAGTAATGAGGGAATGTTATCAATTAAGAAAAGTTAGACAATCCCTGGGTATCTATTGTTAGTTAGAGGAAAAGGATATGAAATATAATGTAACCTTTTGTTTTTTACACAAGAATTGGAGCACCCAAGTCTTTTAATATAAATTCTTATCAATAAAATGAAATAGATAACATCATGAACCATCACACAAAAAGGAAAACCATAAAAAAGGGCATGTTAAGAATGATGAGAACCCTGCACAGAGAAAGGCCCTATACTTTTGAAATACCTGTGGGAATAATACGCCAATCTGAAAAGTGTTCTTCACTTTGAATGGGACCGGTTTAGGCTCAACTTCAATTAAAAAATTAAAATGAAGTTGTTGCTCATTATTAGGGTTAGTGAAGTGTAAATTAAATCATGCTGCCTCACTTTGAATTGGGTCGGGTAAGCCCAACTTCACTATAAAAATTAGGGTTAGGTCCTAAACCATGCATATCAAATCTGACAAAAAGTAACAAAACCAAGCGGTGTCTGACTTTACAATGATGATTAAAGAAGATGCAAAGATGAGTTATATGATTAGGCTTTTGATGAATCTGAATTTGAGGGTTAACTTTATTTACAAAAATACCTGAAAAATACTCTCCAGAGATCAGAGTTAGCTATTCACTCTTAACATATCTGCAGGATTAAATTATTGGTTATAATTTCTTGGGACAAATAGTCAACGACCAATCCTCAACTAACTTTTAATATATATATATATTGTTACACGTCTGTTTATACATACTAACATAATATTTTTTCTAGGTACTCTATGATTCCTTTGTTGCAACTTTTATTGTGATAGATGTAACTTTCATCTGCAGGCCCCTAAATGAAGATTTAATGAATGGTGGTTCGGTGTCTAGTAACTTAAGGGCAGCTTTCTCCCATTGCGTACAGCAAGTGAGAAGTTATGATTATCATCACTATCTTTGCCTTCTCGAGCTGCCTCCGTCCATGCGGAAGGCTGCATTTGCACTCCGTGCCTTGAATGTTGAAACAGCTAGAGCTATGGATATTGCTTCAGATCCCAGGATTGGCCTTATGCGTCTTGTCTGGTGGCAGGAAGCCATAGACAAAATGTTCGCCAATAAATTGATTGAACACCCAACAGCGCAGGCCTTGTCATCTGTGATAGCTGAGACCAAACTTAGCAAGATATGGTTGAAACGATCCATTGAGGCTCGGATCAATGATGCACGAAGAGAGGTTACTGACATGCCAGAAACTATTGGAGAGTTGGAGAAATACGCCGAGGACACTGTATCAACTATGCTGTACTTGACACTTCAAGCAGGTCATATAAAGTCTACTGCAGCTGACCATGCAGCCTCACATATCGGCAAGGCCAGTGGTATACTTTTGCTCCTTAGATCACTGCCCTATCACGCATCTCGCAACCGACATTTTTCTTACATCCCAACTCAAATAGCATCCAAGCATGGGCTAATAGTTAAGCAGGGAGGTGGGGAAGAGAGATGGGTGGATTCTCGTGAGGGCCTTTGTGATGCCGTTTTTGACATGGCATCAGTAGCCAATGCACACTTAGAAAAGGCTAGGAAGTTAGCTGCAAGTGTGCCTGCTGAAGCTCTTCCAGTGCTCCTTCCAGCAGTGCCTTCTCAGGTTATCTTGGATTCCTTAAGAAAGGTCCAATTTGATGTGTTTGATCCAAGACTAACAGGAGGGGTGCTGGGAATGCCACCTTTGTGGTACCATCTCAAACTCAAGTGTACTTCATGGAGAAGGAAATACTAAAAAGTTACCTAGCTGTAGTGAATGCATAGGCGGATTTTTTTTTCCCTCTTTCTTGATTGAGTTTTTGTTTATGCCTTTTCATTCTGCACAGAATAAAAATCTGTCTGGGCTTCCTTTCCTTACGGCAAGGTTAATACGTTTTATTTACAATGATTTTAAAATGTAATTTGAGTTCCACAAGTTAAGATACTTTGTCTTGTTAGTCTATTTTCTTTAACGTGTTTGAAATAAAAATACTTTATTAACACATTTTGTTAGTACAACACATTTTGTTCTTTGATCAGAAATTAAGGAGTAACACAATTATACTATGTTTTGATAGCAAAGTTATTTATCAATTATACTACATTATATTGGTCTTTCATATATGTCTTGTGGACATAGTGATGAGGATGAAATAATAATGGAATATAATCATATTTGTTTATAATGATTTAGAAGGTAACACAGGTTTTGAAAAATGTAAATTTAGGAAGATTGCTCGTTAATTAAATAAATAAATATTTCGTCACACTTAACTATGTAGTAAAATATAAAATAATGTACATCTTATTTATTACATTGTATCAGTAAGAGTTCAATTTCAAGAACTTTTTTACTATTTCTTACTTGATATAATAGAAGCATGGTAAACTTTGTTGGAGTGTTGTAAAGCTTGATTGAACCATCCATCAGAACGATATTAGCATTATTTAATATATGATTTGTTTGATAAACGTAAGTGTATGCATAATGTGACTTTTACTTATATACTTCGTTTGATATATGCAAGTATATGTTAATATTTAATAAATATTTATTTTATATTTATAGGAATTAATAAATTTTCTCAATCTTTTAAGAAGATGATGTAATGTCTTGTTAACATTAAAAATTTTTTTTCAAAACACATTTAGAATATTTTGTTATGAAAGGACATAATTAAATTGAGAACTATATTAGATAAATGTTTTAAAAAAAACAAAACCAGATAAATGTTTTAGAAAAAACAAAAACGTGAACGGCAGGATTCGAACCTGCGCGGGCAGAGCCCACATGATTTCTAGTCATGCCCGATAACCACTCCGGCACGACCACTTGATAAGTATAAATGTTCCAAGATTTTGAATATATAAAAATAATTAATACGTTAGGCTACAAGTTTTTTTTTTCTTTTCTTTCAAATGTCTTTAAATTGTTCTTTAGATAGTAAGAAATAGACATAGTATAACGAGAGAAGAGAATAATATATAATATAATAAAAGTAAGATAAATTATAATTATATTCCCTATTTAGTATACATAAAATAAAAAATTAAATTACTATAGGATATAAATTAACTTGCTTTCAAATGACTTTTCATTAAAATTATATATAAATTTTTAAAAATTTAATTTTTTACAAATTAAAAAAGTTATTAAAAGGTAATTTTAATAAATTATATTTAATTATATAACTAATTTTTATATTATATAAAATTAATATATATTAATTTATTTGAATATTTTAAGATATAATATTTAAATTCATTGTCACAATAATTATAAATATAAAAAAAATATAATATAATATATTAAACAATTTTATATATATATATATATAATTATATAAATAAATTTTAATATAATTATATTTTATTTATATATTTATATTGTGCGAAATTATAAAAAAATTAATACTATTATCAAAATATTTTAAAAAAGTATCTGGAACATAAATATTTAATTTTAATATTTGATTCTTATAATTGAAATATAAATTAAAATTATCCTAACTCCTTAAACTTAACTTAATTCTTAATTAAAAAATACATTTAACTTAGCTAATGTAACAAGTGACATGTTAACTCAACAAACATCCTATACAAATTATTCTATCCTATGATATTTGCTAAATAAGTATTCAGTTATTTTATTTTCTTAATTACTTTGTAACTTATAATATATCAATATTTGTAACTTATAATATATTAATAATTGCTTTTCACCTATTTAATTTATTTCTAACAATAAAAAATGTAGATTAATATAAATAATAATAATATAAAAATAAAATTGTATTTATTATATTAAAGAAATGACTTCAATTTAAAAATCAAAAACTTAAATAATACATTTGTTATGTTTTTTTTCAAATTATATAATTTATCAAAGGTTTACTAGAACAGAGAGATTACATTACCTACAGGGATATGAAAAAATCAGTATAATCGGCTTTTAAATTTATAAAAATAAAATCGTATTAATTTAACATGAGTTTATCGTGGATGACCGTTTTTTTTATTTGAACATGAATCATACCACTTTGTTCAAAATAAAACAAATAAATACTTTAAATGATTAATCAAAGTCATATATGTAAAAACAAATACTTTATAGAATCAAATGAAAAAAAACCTATAATATATTCTTAACTACTATTTTACTTATTATTATTAATATTTTAGAAATTATTAATATTTTAGAAATTTGAGATAATAGATAAAGTTTCTCATAATTAATATGACTTGCTTTTAAAGATTGAAATAATAGATATTGGTATTTTTTTTTTATAAATTAGTAATCATTAAATTACACTATAAAATATTCGGGCTAAACAAACTAGTTTTAAGACATAATAAATTTTTATTATAAAAAAATTTCTTCAAAACTTAATTATATTAATAAAAAATAAAATTGAATTTATAAAAAAATCAAATAAACAATAAACTATAACTACTAAATAAGGTTAAGGGACAAATATATATAAAAAAAAACATGTTTCCACTAATTGTTATTATTGAATTACATACGAAAGAATTATATGATAAAATGATATCACTTAAATAATTTCCAATTTGAAAACAATAACAATATACTTTTTATTCCGTTAAATCCCTACACCTTTATTAAAAATAATTATTGATTCAATTTAAATTTATTTGTTAACATTAAACATTAGTGACTCATTTTAAAATTATAAGAAATTAAATTAGATTACTTAATATATACAAACCTAAGTTTGATCCAAACAAAATAAACACATAAAAATATAATTCTTATAATTTTTGCTTAAAATCATTAACACTAGCTATAATTTTACCACAGTTGTCCTTTTACTTCATCTAAATTTAAATTTAAAAGAAGAATACACACGTATTTACGTTCTCCTTGTTGTTGCCCCTGCTTCCTTTCTCAGTTGCGAGCCAATTGGTTTCTGCCTGAAAAAGAGAAGGTTTTTCTTGCTTCCCCTCTCTCTATCTGGTTCTATGTTTTCAATTTATTTCCATTTATCTGTGTTTGAAAATTTTGATTAAAAGTTTTAATTTTTGTCAGTAATTTGTTGTTTCTTCCTTGTTGCTGCCGGTGAGAACGCAGACAGCGATCTCAAAAGTTCATAGTCATTAGTTATTTTCTTTCATATCTTTCTTTTTTCTGGTGGTGATTTTGTTCTTGTTTGCTTATTTCAAATGTTCAACTTTTACTTTTCATTTTCTTGCGTGATGATTTTTAGTGTAAAATTTGTATTATTTGATTAATTGCGATAGTTTAGTGCAGTCAAATTTGGGGCGGGGAGGTGCTTGCGGTAATGTTTTAAGTGTTGTTGTAGCAACCATATACTGGATACTGTGAAGGATAAGGAAGAAAATGGAGAAGGAGGAGCATAGGCCTAGAGGGGATATCTCAGTCCCATTTGATTTTTGAATGGTGGGGAAATCTTCTATTTTTCATCTGCTTGGTTGCCAAATTTAGTCATGTAAGTACATACACAGGGCACTAAATAGCAACAACTCTTCAACAAATTGTGTGTAGCTTCCCTTTAAGCAGAGTTGCTTAGCGACTTAGCATTAATCTGGATGGGCTGAGATTTAATTTCGGTAGTGAGATTCTGATATCTCTGTCTTGTGATTGTTACATCCAACCATTTAAAGTCCTTGTTCTGAATGAATTTGCTGAAGGGTTAATTTTTTAGGTCACTGGTGTAATTTGTTCTATGTAATTGATGCTATGTAATTTCTGGCTTGAAGATTCCTGGTCATAAATAGGATTCACCTTGTTCTCTATTTTGTGATCTGGGTTAGAATAAGACTATAATTTGCAGTTGTTCAATTCATCCCTTTTCATATTGTACTCTTTCAACAGAAATTAAAAATTTTGATTTGACAATGTGTTTTCTGCATTATTTTTATTGCTATATGCGTTGTAGCCAATAATGCTTTTAGTGGAGTGGAGCTGCCGTGGACTGCATTAGGATTCAGTACTGGCCACCAAAATAGCTGCTTCTTGCAACCATAGCTGAACTTCCATAATATATAGCCTTCAAAAATCAAATTTTACCTCCTACCGTGGAACACCATTGTTTTGGATTTCTTTTTTTGGCTATAAATATTCCTCGAAAAGTTACCTCTGTTCTTAGTTCTCTGCCTTCACATTTTATAAAACTGTATTATATGTGTTCTGCTCATTCGCCCTCTTTTAAACTTCCTAGTTCACATGTTGTTATTTATATCTAGTGTTGTTGTTCTTTTTATCTAGTGTTGTTGTTCTTTTTATCTAGTGTTGTTGTTCTTTTCATCCATTTCGCCATCTTCTTTCAATTTTTGATTTTTGACTTCATTCCTCTAATATTTTTGCTCCTAGATAAATGAGGATTGTGAGTGTAAACTTTGAGTTAATACAATCGTACATTTCTTTAATTTTGTTGATTTGTTCAGTATTTATGTACGTAGTATATACTATTTACTTTGTATTATATACTTCCTGTCCCTTATATATAAGAAATAAATGGAGATTTTTGGTCATAATTATAAGAATAATAGACCTGCTTTTTTATGTATTCATTGCTATTTTTTTCTGTATCTTTAATTTATTGAGACATCCCTGCGTTTCCCGTGAAAGTGGATGCATCAATCGGGTTATTAACCATATAAGCTATACTCATTGGTTGAAACAATAAAAGTTACACTCATTTGTTGAAAAAATTATTCCTTGAATTGTGAGTAATATCCTTAAATATAATCATCACCTAACCCATTTAATTACATGGATATTTATGGAATAAAATTTAAATTTATAGCGTTATTACTAACATAACAGTCAAAGATGTTAAAATCATGAGAAAAATCCTATAATTGTGTATCACACCCAATCTCGCCATCTTCTGTGTGAAAAATTGTACTTTCTGTGGTTTGTCAACAGTATTGTGTTTTGCAATTGGGGGTCAGCTTTTGCATTTTACTTTGAAACCCAGATTTCTTGACCTTGCAAGATGAGAAAAAAAAGGTATATTTCTTCTGATTTCAGTCATTCTTGCGTGACTCCTTCATCCCTAGGGTTTGTTCTTCCCCTGTTCTTATTCCTGCTCAGCTTCTTCTCCTGTTCTGAGTCTTAAATTGAGGTATCCAGCTACCGTTCTTTGTCTCAGTAAGTTTTTGTTTATTCTTGACTTGATCTTGTTCCTCTTTTCGTATTTTTCGCATCTGCTCCCCTTAATGTTACATTTTTGCTTTTCCTTCTCCAATTTTGTCATTTTTAATATAGTTTCCTATGTTTTTTTTTTATTGTGCGACTGATTGTGAGTTTTTTTGGACCTATTAGTTATGACCATGGTAGTTAGTATTGCACAATATTAGTTATGAATCTACTGATTCCATTCAGTTCGGAATCTTGGCAGTGCGAATCGTGATGAGTATTGTTTTTGTGTCTGAATTGTTTGATGTATCACACAAATCACTAAAGTATGACATGAATTGTGATCTCCGAATGAATCCCATCATTTTGACACTGGTGTTTCAATGGAAATGAAAGTGTGATGCTGATGATGTTGCAGAGACCATGACAATGGCAATTACAGCTGCCTTATGTGTTGCAGGTTTGTGTTATTACGTATTTCTTGCATACTCGTTGAGGGTATTCTGGTCTGAAGTGGGAGAAGTTGGATCTGTTGAGTTGATATAGGGATAGAAGGTGGCGTTTAGGGTTCAACATTCAGGTATGGGCCTTGCAAACTGCCTTCAAAATTTACATGGCTTTTTTTTAAACTCACATGTAAAGGGTTAAGTGTGTTATACCTGAGGTTTTAAGAGTCCTCTGTTATTTGTTTTTATTTTGTCTATTTTAAATAGTTAATTGGGTTGCAATCTTCATGAATCGTACGTAGCTTAGAGTTTTTTTGTTGAAGTATAAACAGTTATTGATCATGAATTTGAGCGTTTACATGTCTTTCACACACACTCATACATATACATATATAATGTTCACTATTGATCATGAATAATACGACTCACGATTCAATCCACAATTCATAAAATAGACTTTTCTGTTCATACTTCGTATCCTGATTCAACTACCTTGGTTATGACATGTAAACTTATGAATATGAATATTCAGTTTAAGTTTAGTTCAATGTTCATGAGTTACAAGATTTTCATTATCTGTGTGTTGCCTTTTTATCACATGTATATCTTCATATATAGTTTTATATCTTTTTGGAAGATCATGCGCAGTCATGGGACTTTTTCTTTTGTGTGTGTGTAAATCTATGAAGATCAACAGATTGAATATTTTTTATCTTTGAACTGGAAAAGTGCTACAATGCTTTGATGTAGAAAACCAACATCTAGATACTTTGATGTTAGTTGGTAGCACCTACATCGGGTTTATCAATTTTGGAAGTGAAATGAGGTTATTTGTTCCATGGATTTCCTTGCCAGATTGCATTGGTGAATGCAACAATGGATGTGGAACAAGAAAATATTTTTTCATAACTTTCTAGTCACGAGATGCTATTTCATGTCAATGAGTATTCATAAATTTAAAAGCATGATCTTGATTGTCATATTTATGAAAGAAGATACTGTATTGTGTATCATTGATTCAGTTTCATCCTCACACGGCCCTACTCTTTCTTCTCTTTGCTTACATATATTTCTATGAACTTGTAGCAATGGACGTCGAAGATGCAGAGAGTGAAGTTTCAGTTTCTTCTGCTATTATCAATTCAATAGCATCCCGGCAGAATCAATTTCTTTCTCCAGAAGATCTTGCTTGGGCTGATTCCTGCCTAGTTAAAGATTCTGATATTTCAGAAACTGATTGGGTCCCTTTGAAAAGTGCTTTATTAGAAATTATCAGTTCCCAATCTGAATTTTTCAGAAACGACGTAGAAATTCCTCCCAACGGTATTAGTTCTGAAAGTATTACTGTGGAACTTAATCAGCAATCTTCAACTTCTGACGGGAGACGCATATCTGAATCGTCTTCAACATATAATCCATTACTGATGGCAGTAGAAACAAGCACTGATGAAATCCCAGATGATGAAACAAGTGCCAACTTGCCATCTGTCAATCCTTTTCTGCCAACTTATAATGAAAACTTGAAGGAGAAGGAAACCATTGATTTTGAACTTGATCTGGATTCTTCCTCTTATGAGATGGAGCAACGCGCTGATAATATCTTCAAAATCTGGGATTTAGATATTCCATCTGAGGAAGGTGAACTGGTTAATCAGTTGGAAAAAGCTCTATCAGAGAATTCCTTTCAAACAGTGCCATCATCTTCTGATGACTCAGTGAAGAGGATGGACATGAAGGACAGCTCACTCGACGATCTTGTTGCTGAAATTGCTGACTTGTCGTTAAATAGAAGTGCTTAGTGTTCATTGAGTTTTACGTAGGTTTTTGGATTGTTCTGTCAACTATGTTTACTTTCAAACTATTAGTATTTACAAGTTCGAAGCCTCTTTTGCTGCTATGTTGATTTGTTTTATTTGGAACAATGACGAGGCCATAAATTATCTTTGGAAGATAGGATTCTCATCTGTTCTATACAAAGCCGCCCGTTATCAAGATAATTGTGTACAGGGATTGAGAAACAAGGAAAAAACAGGACATACGTGATTTTGGTGCTTATTTTATGCCTTTGTTTCTTACAGTGATGAAATCTGGACCGAATGACCGATAATATAGTTTCGAAAAGTGTGAAAATGCATATAGGGTACTGCTCTGTAATTGTCCTACGCATTGAATACCACGGATGCATTTAATTAAAGTATTTTCAACTTATGGGTATATGTGTATTTCATGGAGTTTATAAAAAGCCCTTTTATTCTGGGTTGGAATTTCATTTACTAGTGAAAAAAAATCAATTTTACAATAATTTTCACAAATGCCTAGTAGATGAGTAAGAGAAATAGATCCTATAGTAAAGAGCTACTTTCCACAAGGTGCTTTATACTTGTTCATCATTAAAGTTTAAATTATGCCAAATTTTCCTTTTCAAATTCTACTAATTAACACTAATTATTAATATTAGCATTAAATTAGCATTGTCGCTTCAAACTTCTGCAGAAAGTTGTTCTAAACTATATCTTAATCTTCCTCTAAGATTAAGTATAAACATATAATGTGATCCTCGATTAACTATACAAAGTCATTCATGACTATATAACAAAAGTATTTTAAGAAAACAAAAGAAAAACGAATAATTGAGAGAATATATAAAACAAGTACTAGAGTGTAGCTTTGTACATATAAAAGATTTACAAATAATGTTTTTTATTCTAACGTAGTATCGAAAGTGATATTTTACAAATCACAAAGCTTTTGAAACTTGTTGCATGTAAAACTCACTTGAGATGTACTATAATTCATCATTTGTTTTGTCTGACTTTGATTTTATTTATAAATTTCTAAAAGAAGACAGTTGAAACTTGCATGCTTTAGAAAATAATTGACTTTGCATGGACTACTCTCATTATTACACTTAATGTGCATGAATATGACGAAGGTATAGTTCTGTCAACATTAAATTGAATACCCAAACTTTGGGATGAAATGTATGTGTGCCAAAATCATCTTAAAAAAGATCTTTAAAAAAAGTGTGAGTCAACTTTCTTTAAGATTACACAATCATCCACATGTTTGTCATGCACTAATTTTAAATGTGTCTTGACCTTATAACTTGCATGTAAAGCTTCTTTAGATTCATTTGGTCTATGGAACTTGCATCCAATCCAATGCTTCTATAAGGCATCTTCTATTCTTTGGGTAATTACTTTTACTAAGATTTTAAGACCTTATTAAATGAACTGAGTGGACCTTCGGTCTTAGTTTATAGTGAAAATGATTGCTTTGTAGCCTCATATTTATAATAAGAAATTGTAGCTCAGCTTTGATGAAAAAATTTTCACCAAGCTGACCGATTTTTCTCCACTTATCAATATTGATTGTGATGTATTTCTTTATTTCTAATCACCGCCTTTATTTTCTATTTTTCTTATTTGATCCGTGAAATTTGTCCAATTCACTCGTTGTTTTCGAAATCTTTGTTAAGTGAAACTATGATTGAATTTTTGTAGAATTATGTGAAGGATGAGGTGGATTTATTCATGTAAATAGTTTGGTGCCGTGAGAAGTTTTGATTGCAGTACTTGTATTATTCCAACACTTACAATTACACTCTGAACTGATTTTTCCGATTATATCACAACTCAGCTGGTGTTTTTCGGTGGTTTTGTTTTGCTTCATTCGCTATTGTGTCTCCAATTGAATTCACGAGATTCAACCAATCATTGCAGCAATGTCAGTGCCTTTGAATTTAAACAAATTAATTTGGAGCAAGCGGTGCTTTCAAACTTTCATGTAGCCGAACTATCTTATTTGGAATCCGTTCGGTGATTGACTTGCACTAAAGCACGCGAACGTGTTGGCGCACAGTTTCTCTGGTATCTTCTAAATCCATTGCCTTTGACTGAAGCATTTCATCAAGCATGTGGTGCTCTTCTGTGAATTGAAGTGTTTTGTTCAGTTGAATCACTACAAACAGCTCGTTGGCAAAATAATTTCAACGAAATCAGTTAAGTGAATTAGAAGCAATTAATTACAACTATAAATAAACAGTTCAGTGGTTTGTGCCATTTTATGCGAAGTGTTATGATTCAGTTTTGTCTGAGGCTTAGTGAAGTAGCCTCAAATCCCACACTTTTTCAAGGACGTGCTGATGTTGAGACCCCTCTGGTCTAGTTCTTCAGCACACACTTGGTGTTCAGTCCGAATTTGAATCTTCTCGGAGTCAGAATGCTTAGGGTAGTTGTTGTCACGGTTTGGGATTCAACGATGTTGGAAAGTTGAGTTATTGGGTGAGGCTGAGAGGGTTTCTTGGATGCAGTTGTAAGTAGTTGATACAATATGAAAGTAATGATGAGTGGTTTTAAGTGACAATTTACCTTTATAATGGCTTGCTAAAATGGTTTTTTCTTAGCATTTAAGGTAAAAAGAAGAGACGCTGGGTATAAGTGCAACTCAAAGAAAGTTTCACATTCATAGTATAAGACACTTTTGACACTTGCTCATCATGCACCTACATTGTTTAATGAGCAGGTATACTTAGACTTTCTATGTATGCTGCTATGAGAAAGTCGAATCTTCATTCTTGAATAAATTTCACATCTAATAAAGTTCGTAAACGATTTAACTACTCTTTAATTGTTTAATTAGGAATTTTGTGAAAATATTGACTTTGTAGGTACTATATAACCTTTTTATCAAGGTCTTTCTTTGATTTGATTTCAATGTATTTTGTCATGAAAAAAATATAGTAACAAAAAAATTGTAATGTCACCTTCGTAATTGTAACCTTTTAGTCGATTCTTGAAATAAAAGTAATTGTTGACAACAGTTTTTAGTTTAAATATATTCTATTTTAGTGCAAAAAATAACATGGTTCCTTATTTTTGTTAGTCTAATATATTAAGTTATTATCAATAAAATGACATTCTCTCCTTGTATTTTTTTTTCCGTAGTTTGCATTATAATATCTCTATAATTTAAAGGTATATTGTCCTCTAAAGCATAAACCATGATTATTAGTATTTTCGTATGCACTTTCCTTAGGTTAGATCGAAAACAGACACATAGACACATTGCCTAGCTTCTGTTCAATGTCTAGCTTTTGTTCAATATCTAGCTTCAACCCTCTTGGATAGAGGAATAAGTCAATCAGAGAAATAAGTCAATAATCTGTCGATAAGTAATATTGCCAACTTTGCTTAAGTCACTTTTTAGACTAAAAGTTTAGGTTGGGTGCTTTAGTGTTTTCGTATCTTTGGTGTCAGTTGGCTTGAACTTCTTTAGAAGTTCCCTAACATACTTTGTTTGCATAAGCATAAAAAAGCTCCTCGCAAAGATTTTGAACATCATATATTATCAATAATATAAATTTGAACAAAAATAAAATCAAAAGATTATCATTAATATAAATTTGAACAATAATAGAATCAGAAGAGTAAGGTTGTTAAACAAGATAATGTCTACTTTCATTCTTATAAATCTATGTTCAATAAGAAAAGAATTTATAGATACATACTAAGCTTAAGGAATTTGTTCTAGTCAGTAAAGAGCTTTATTTAGTTTTAAAATATGATTAAGGAAGGCAACACTTTTAGGCTTGTTTTATATAGACTTTCTCTTTATAAGACCTTTTAAGAATGAACTTTTCAAATTCTTTTGATAGAGCCACATTTTAATGAAGGTAGTAAATGAAAGAAAAAAATGTGAATTCTATGTAGTCTAAGAACTAGAGTATGAGTTTTAGTGTAGTCAATAACTTTTTGTTGCTAGTATTCTTTAATTGCTAATCTAATTTATTTCTCACAATCTTATTGTCAAGCTTATTTTTGAATATCTCATTGGCATCAATGATTTTGTTGTCCTTAGGTGGACTTACGAGCTATTATACATTATTTATTTTTCTTAAATTAGTGGAGCTCTTCTTGTGTAGCACTTACCTAATTTTGTTTAACACTTTATTAACGCTTTTGGTCTAAATTACAAATATCAAGGCTACTTGATCTCTCTAAGTTCTCGTTGTTATACCTTTGTTCGAATTTCTTGTGACATTTTCATTGTTCAACTCTTTGACAATATGAAAAAACTCAAAACACTGCCCCTCCTCTCTATCTATCCAAGAGATGGAAGGGCATAGGCCTGTATTAGGCAACTAGATATTTTTTTACTAAGTGGGATTTACGTCTAATTTGTTTTCTTCTTTAGTTAGATAATCCATTAGGTTTTCATAAGCATATATGATTCTATTTGTCTTTTGAGGTTGTTCTTGCATGTAACACCCCTTTTGTTGAAATATATTTTTATTAGTGAAAGTTCAACAAACCTCATTTGATTTTGATTAAGTGTTTTATAACAAAGTATAAACACATGATTTTATAAATATTAGATCTTGACAAACACAAGTGCTTTGTTGAATTGACAAACACATATATCTTACAAAAATATCTTCATCTCACTATTATACATAGAACATTTGACAATGGTTAAAAAAGATTTTTGACAATAATTTTGGAATTGTCATTAATGAAGATATCAATATCAATTTTTTTTCTCTTTTACCTCATTCTTTATGGCCCAATCTTATTATTCTTTATCCAATACTTCCTATTATATTATTTGACAAAATTAATGAAATTTAGAATAAAATTTGATTAAAACTCAAGTAACTAACTATTTATAACAAGAAACAAATAAATTATTTATAGAAAGAGATAAAAATATCAAATTTAATAGGTTTCAAACTTATAACGAATTGATCTCAAAGTAAAATTAACTTCAAAATATGGTAAAAATAAATATTAACATTATACGAGAGTTTAGTAAGTTACATCTAATACTTAAAGAACAATAAATTTAATTCTTTACAAGGATAAGAATCTTAAATATACAACATAAATAATATATTACACCAAAAATCCTAAAACTGCCATTTAAGACTTATTTATATTTTTTACCTATAACTCTGTGTTAAAATCATACCAGAATTCACGCTGGACTCAATGTTTTATAATAATTTAATTATGATATTAATTATATGATATTTTTAATTATATTTATCTATTTATTTTATTATTATTTAACCTCAAGAAAAAAAAGTATATATATATATATATATATATATATATATATATGAATTATTTATTAAGAATATATTATATAAGAAAAATATTTAGTTTGGAAGCAGACTCAGTGAAGAGTGATGGCGCTTCTCAGAGGACGTTTGGCAAAGATGTTGTCACACCGTTATCCAATGTTTTACTCGCTCTCTCCTCTTACGCTGCAGCCTACCAACCTTTCACTTCCTCGAACGCTCTCTTTCACAGTCTCTGCTTCTCTCTCCACTTCCGAGACCCCTTCTTTCCACGAGCCTCAGGCTCGCTGGAAACCCATGTGCTTGTACCATTGCCAGGGAAAATGCACCAAGGTTATAGCTTATTTATGACCCATCAACTTTTACCTCATCTCGGTTTCTGGGTAATCTTTGTCCTGTTTTAAATTTTTTAAAGCTTTGCATAATTCTGGGAGCCCTGTTGATTTGCATGCCATGTGTTTGATCAATTGTTTCAATGGTAAATGATGACATGGCACAGTGGCATAGTTGACCACCGCCTTATTATCTATAGAGAGAATATATCTATTAAGAGAATTATCTGTGAATAAAAGTGATGAAAGGAGAGTGAATATGAATTAGCCACCATGCATTTATTTTTAGAAAAAATATTTAATACTAAAATCCTGTTAGAGTAGCTAGTTTTAGTGTTAGTTATTTAGTTAATCTATAAATTGCTGGTGTGGCAGAAGGAGGGGTTAATGATTTCAATTGTAAGACTACTTTTCTGTATCTCATTCTCTATAAATAAAGATCCTCAAAACTTTGTCCTGTTTACAGTGCCTGCACCTTTTGTTCTTCGAACTCATTGGAGTTCCTGGAATTCCTATTACTTGAGTTACTGTGTCACATCGTCAATTATAAAAGTCAGATAACTTTGTGATTTATGGTTAAAATTCACTGATCTCTGACAAATGAATGTTTTTTATGAAGTATGAACATGCAGAAGTATTCCATGTCCAAGCCTTTGTTCAATTTTTCCGTTCCATGTATGATTTTGATTAGGTCCAAATCATGTACTCAGAGGAGAAACCTGGTGTCATTACATTATTCTTTCTGTTTTGAAGTTTTGATGTGAACCAAGCTTTGTGGGAAGATATCTAGTTAAGTCATTTAATTGTAGGTTTGGAAGATGATATTGTTAGATAGGAATCAACTTCATCTTTTTGTCATGTCATGTTAAATTAAATGTGTTGAGTAATGATGACATGGCAGCGGAATAAATGGTTTTATTATTTTCTTTTCTTCAAATTTGCAGATGGATGATCCTAGCCACCTTGAGACGTTTAATCATGATTGCTCCAGTGAGCTTCAAGTGGACATTGCTGAGTTGAAGAACATAAGTCCTCAGAATCTAGACTATTTCCTTGTGCTTGATTTAGAGGGTAGGGTTGAGATTCTTGAGTTTCCAGTTCTAATGATTAGTTCAAAAACATTGCAAGTTGAAGACATATTCCACAGGTTTTGATCTGCCACTTTATACCATATCTTACAGGTGCAGTGTTAAGTGATTGCCTGAGATATTCTATTTTTCTTTTACAATTACTGTTTTACTTCTTGTTCTTTTCTAGAGCTCTAAAAGGAATATAATTTGCATTCTTAGACTATAATGTTTTTGAGGGTTCAATATCAAATTATACAAAGATATAATTAGGATGTTAGTTTTTTTTAATAGTTTATACCTTTAATGAATTGTAGTCTCGAGGTTTGAACCTTAAATGCAACAAGATGGCTTGTGAGTCATAATCTTATATGATATTAATATTTTTGATAGGTTTGTCTGTCTTGAATTTAAAAATATAATTTGTATATGACAATTATTATTTTTTGTTTATCTTACAATTTACTTTTGCGTTGATCCTTTAACAGGTTTGTGAGACCCTCAAAAATGGGTGAACAGAGATTAAATGAATACATTGAAAACAAATATGGAAAGTTTGGAGTTCACAAGTATGGAGCTTAATCTGCTTTTACTAATCTAACCTGATTCATACTTCTGATCCACATACTATCTTGTGTTTTCATTTTTGTTGTCACATACAATATAAAAAGCAAGCATATCCTCCAATTCCCCTTCTTCATGTAGTTATTTAAGAAATTGATGCATCAGTAGCAGTAATTTTCAAGGTTGCTGCTTTTAGTAACATTTTTAGAGATTTATGATTTGAAATATTCTATAACTGATGAACAATGCGTTAGACTGGTGAAAAGATAGCTAATAGCCATTACAATGAAAATCATTTTATTGTATCAGTTACCAAGGGAATATTTCCTACTTCTGCTACCTACATTGCCACCACGACCCACCCACTAATAGCCATACTGATTATTATTGTTTTCAGAGTTTGGCATGATACAGCAATACCATTTACGGAAGTTATTCAACAATTTGGAGTTTGGTTGATGCGGAATCAGTTGTGGATGGGCGCAGAACTTTCCAGTGCAGCATTTGTAACATGGTAACTATCATTACTTACGGTTTAACTTTTATAACTCTTTTTATTTCTAATGATGCATTAGTTTCCTGCCCTGTATATCTAGAACTTGAATATCAGAAATTGTTCTTCTACATCAAAATCTTTTGCTTTTGCAGTGGAAATTGGGATTTGAAAACTAAGGTCCTTCAGCAATGTGAAGTGTCAAAGATAAAGCTTCCTCCATATTTTATGGAGTGGGTTAATCTCAAAGATGTCTATTTGAACTTCTATAATAGGAGGGTGAGTTCTCTAAATGTTCAGAATTTGAGATGTCTACAATAGAATTTATTCATTTTTCCATCATGACAACAAAACTTAGGGTAAATGCTTCAAAGGAAATTGATGCTATTGAGTTAATATCAAATTAAGGTTGAGATTTTGAACCATTAACCTAAGAAATTATGAAATTGATTCAACTTGATAAATTTTAAGATTTTACTTTGCACCTTGGTTACTCAATCTCACCAAGTCCAGTTATGTAGTGAAAAATAGCCTTGCTTTCCATTTGTTCTGCTTTTTCTTTTGAGTGGTAAGAATAAAAGAAACTACAAAACACAGGAGACTTTTGTCATGACCTAACATATATGACCTATATGTGGTACATAGACTAAGGCTAGGACACCACTTAGCTTGGTAAAAGGAAAACAAAATGAGTGGCACTCATGTTTTTCCAAAATAATAATAGGATGTTCAAATCATGGTTGTAAGTATCGCACAATTTGTAACCCCCACGATACAAATTGTAGGAAAACTCGTTTGTGCTCCTAAATCAGTGTTGTATCCTTCGCATTGCACTCGAAATTGCATGAATTTCGATTCTAACAAGAAACACAGTCTGAATCGCAGAGTCAGATCTCACTCCAATACGGGTGGAGTTGCATGACCTAGTTTGAAAAAAAAACTAATCTGCTTTGCTTTATTGCTTGAACTGAGCTGGAATGGAACATATCCATACCAATTCGTGCTCTTCCTTACTCCGATTGCCATGAATGGTTTCTTTAGCAGTGAAGCGATGCCCGTGCAAAAATGAAGAGGCAATGACAACTACAACAACCATGGAAATTGAAGAGGCAGTTGTGCACATGAGAGAAGACAACCCTAATGTTTCCCTTTCTTACACTCCTTAGGCCAAATATTTTTTTTTCTATTTAACAAAGGAGTTGGGCCATACAACCCAGCCCAATCCAACCATTATAACAGTAACCCAATTTGTCCAGTGAAGCAACCACTCATTTTGAATGTGGTTGAGATTATTATGTTACATTTTTAAAATTTGTATGAATCTTACGATTCACAATACAAAACGATTCATGATTCAAAATATAAGCTCTCCGATACATAATTTGTATCGCGATTCAACTACCATGTTTAAAAGTAGTAACAAAATAGGTACAAGTGCACATACTAAGCTAACTTAGACATCACTTTTAGATTGTAGAAAGGAAGACAAAATGAGTGGCACTCATGTTTGTCCAAAATAAGAAAAGGATGTTTCAAAGTAGTAACAAGATAGAAACAATAATCAAGGAAAACGGAGAGGGAGAAGACAAGGGGCGGAGGGGACACTTCAGGAAAAGAAAAATAGAACATGAGGAAGAGGTGTGCTTTGGATCCTTTCATTTTTTAAACTTTTTATTTTGAAATAGTATGATTCATCTTTAAACAACCAAAATAAAAAAAGTGATATATATATATATATATATATATATATATATATATATATATATATATAGAGACAATGAGCTAAAATTGTACATTTTTAAAATAACACGAGTGCTTTATTTATAGAGAAAAAAAACATCTATTGTGCATCTAGTGCTGAAATGAGTCAAAGAACAATGAAAGAATGATGTAGTACTAATGGCTAATCACTAATAGGAAACGCAAAACAAAAAACACATGAAGGAAGATAGAACTGAATAATTGGCTTGTGTATTATGTAATAAATGTTATTACATATAATGTTTTTCTTCATTCATGCAATAAGCACTATCTACCTTTAAAGTTACAAAATGGTTACATATTAGTTAGAAATCCACAATGGTAACTAACTAATATAACATAATCAGGTAACCTATTATCAGATGATGTTTATAGATGTTAGACAACCCTACTAGTACATGATGTTTATAACCATGAAGCAGTACGTCCTAGAAATAGTTTAGTACACCATGATCTAGAAATTGTACCTCGGATTGCAACTACTTTCTTATGGAATTACTACCACAATCCATGTTTAACAAGTCCAAGCAATATGTGAACTTATTCTTAGGAACAGGCTTCATGAAAACATTTGAGAGATACTCCTTGGTGTCAATTTTATTCATTTTGGTCTTCTACTCAAAACAAAGGAAATGATATCTTACGTTAATTTGCATGGCAACGGTGACATAGCAGTAATGGCGACGGAGGCCTGAGCAGGATCATCCGCAGTGGCCAACAACAACTAGAGTGAACAAGAAAGGAGAGGAAGGAAAGGTTGTTGGACAATAGGATATTAGGTTAAATTATAATCTTTGAATTGGGTTGGTATGGCCCAACTCCACTTTATCAAAATTAAAACCTAGAAGAAGAGTTGATGTACATTAGGTTTCATGCCGCACAATACAACCTCCTTCGTTTTTGGATGCATCTCATGCTGTCGCACCTCCTTTGTTTTTCGATGGGTCTCACGCCATTGCACAGTGCTACCACACAACCTCTTTTATTTTTCGATGGGTCTCGTGCCATTGTAGATGCTACTGCACAACCTCCTTTGTTTTCCGATGGGTCTTGCACCTCATGCCGCTACACACATTAGGGTTTCTCTCCATCTTTTTCACCATCTTTGTTCAGTGCTAGCATCCCATGATTCAAAAAGTGGCGACCATGGGCAATTATGAGAAACCGTATCGCCCCACCGCCATCTTGTGGCGACAAGTTGTACATCCGCCACTGGTGTCACCATAACCAACTTTTGATAACACTGGTCTAGTATAGTGCGCAACATTGCATACATCAACCATCAACATAAGGAACATGAGACATGTTTTACTTCTCCTTGTCAGACTGAATAATATTGATAGAAATAACTCCTTCAAAGATGATACGAGAGTAAAGGATAAAGAAAAGAAAACACATACAAAATGTATGACTCAAGTTAATGAAGTAAACACACCTATAGACAATTGTAATAAATGAACAATGTCATTAAGACAACATAACACACCTAGAAAATAACATCATGATTTGATTAAAATTAACCAATAATTTATGAAGAACAACTAAAATCAAAATAGCAATGGATTATCGATTGAAATGCCAATGGAAAACAAAATGAGCTACAAAATTAAAATCACTTTTAAATGATTTTAATCAATTAAAATGTCATTTGAATATGACATGAATTCACACTTCTCACATTTAACATGGGTTAAATGTGTAGCATGCAAACCCTAGGGCATCTAGAAGCACCAATTTGACCTAAGGTTCTAATTTGGGCTTAAGTGTGTGCAATTAAAACCCTAGTATAACCCTAGCATCTTTGTACAAGTCCTCACAAGGTAACCCTAGACTATAAGGCTCAAATACAAGCCCAAATACCCTAGTATACTTTATAAGCCTTTTTATTCCTAGTCTATACAATTTATGTTACATTAATGTGGCTCACGTTAAGAGTAGCTTGGGGTATTGGGGTCAGTAGAGGTACAATCTTCTTGTATCCTCTTGTTCATAGTTCTAGTTCTTGGTCCCTTAGCTTGGAATCTTTTGTTATTCCTTCCCTCTTGAGAAGGATTTGTCCTCACATTTGTAGGTTATGCCTGATCATTTGTCTCCCATGCAAAAGGTGTAAGATCACAAACATTGATTGACACCAATCATACCTGAAATACTTAATGGTAGAAAAACTAGGAACAAGTAAACATGATTTTTCTAAACTTGGGTGCCTAAGGCGTTTATGTATGAGATGGAGAGGCAAGAAAGATAATGGCAACTAGAGGGTTGGGATGATATAATTCTCTAGTCTCATGTTAGGTTCTAATCGTGTGTCCAGTGTGACGATCCTGTACAAGAACATAATTATTAATAAATAGGACCAAATAATCAAACATGCGAGTAACTTTGCTAATAGAGATTAGATTAAACAGATATCCAAGGATAAATAAGATAGAGCTTAAAGGAAATTGAGAAAGAGGGTGAGTTTGTTCGATACGGTAGACTTTTAATTTGAGAGTCTCTTCAATAGTAACAAAAGGCATGTAGTCTATAAGGGTTAAGGAGGCAAAAGAGATTGGTTAAAAGTCATATGATTTGAGGAACCACAACAAGAATCCAAGCCAATAGAGGAGGATTGAGAAAAAAAAGAAACTTCAAGATTACCAAACTGAGCCACAATTGAATTAGGCGAGGCAGGCTGGTTGGCTGCTTGGAGATTGAGAGGTTCATGATTTTCAACGGCAAAAATCTTGATATTTGTAGTAGGAGTGGTGACTTAGGCCACATTAGCAAGGTGCGATTATTGGTGGTGCGGCATTCTTCTTCGACATGACCCTTTCAGTTGTCTTGGAGGGTTGTGAAAAACCAGCGTCACATGTTGATATGCGAGGGTGGTAGATTTTCCTTTGCAAAATGCATGGGGCACTGTATCCAACTGGCGTTTGGACGACTGTGTAAATTCGTGCTGGGTGATCTTGACCCAATGTTCACGAGCAAAATGACGGGCAAGAGAAAAGTCTTTGGGGATGAACAATGGGCGAATCTAGAAAAAGATGTTTGCAGAAAAAACATTCGTGTGCCTTTACCCAGTAAATTGAACCTTTTGGTAGAGTTTCTCATGACATGGTATCAAAACCTTGTGATCAAATGTACTTTAAGGCAAATTCTTCATGTGTGATCATATTTACTTTAAGTCAAATTCTTCATGCAACTCCATGTTTTCCTCCTGCATCGTCATACTAGTATAAATCAATTGTATCGTATCCCATATTATAAAATCTGAAATACAAAAGTTGTATTGCATCAAAAATATAATTTTATTATTTTGGATTGTACAATTCAAAATACAAATTAACTGTGTAAGGATGGATATAGAAAATGTGAATAGCAGTATGAGTGATAAAAATCCATTATGGAACCCTTGGAGAAAACGATACCATTATGAAAGCTTAACAACATTCTTAAACCAGCACTCTAAATCAACAAATCAGGGGAACGAAGGGCTCATGGTTGTTCCACTTGCTTTCACTTATTGTATGAGCATGCATTATTTTTCCTTTTCCAACAATTAGCTTTGATTTTTATAAGGTGGTTTAGGTTTATAAGTTGAAAGCAGTGCTGTTGAGAAGACGAAGAGGGTGCACCAAAGAAGATGAAGATGAGTCTAGGAGGGTTATTTATTTTTTTCCTAAGGATAAAACGATAGTTTTTCTCCCTCTATGGGTACAAGAGGAAACCATGGAGGTGTAGGAAGAAGTGGTGCTTGTTTAAAGTTCCAACGCTCACCTCCCTGAAATCAAAATTCAGCCCATTATGACCAGGCGTTCTGTTGTAAGCCTAATGAAGCACTCAGAAGAAGTAGGACAGAAAAAAACGATATGTATATAGAAGAATTCTAATGCATTTTAAAGTAGGGGACACTTGATTCATGACATGGTATCAAAGTCATTAACTGGAAGTACGAAGTTTAAACCTTAATGTGAAGTAAACTTAGATTTCTGCCTAAGATAAAGTTTGTTTGCTCATTATTCTTGCTTTAAGCCCAATGTGCTTTTGCATGAGGATGCATGTTAAAGATAAAGAAGTTTACATCCATTCATCTACCTTTACCCAACAACTTCAATTTTTAAGTTCATGAAACTCCCAATACCTGACTCGACACTTAGAATGATGTTGGCAACTATGTTGAATTTATTTTAACATGCTGCCATCCTGTCTTTCAGCAAAATAAGAATGCCCCTTTGATTTAACTGAGCATGATTCATCTTAACTAGGATGGATTCAATTTTTCTCTTTACCTTAATTTTTACTAATCCTAATTTATAACTTACTGTGTGGTTTTCTTTATAACGGGTAACAGGCCACAGGAATGGTTACAATGTTGAAGGAACTGCAAATACCATTGATGGGAAAACATCATCTTGGCCTTGATGACAGTATGAATATAGCAAGAGTATTGCAACGCATGCTTCTTGATGGTGCGCTCATCCAGGTCACTGCAAAGAGGAATCCTAATTCTCCTCAAAAAGTCAATTTTCTTTTCAAGAACCGTATTCAATAATGTCCTTTTCAATGATCTATGTAACTCTATTTAATACTTTTAATCATCGAATTGACTCAATGATCAGATTATGGATTATAATTTTCATTCTTACTTAACTCTTTGAACCCAGTTAGATAAAAGTTGAACTAGAAAAAAGATTTTAGAAGCTGAAGGAGTATAATTTCTATAATTGGATTCGTTGGTATTCCGGTTAGTACTAGATTTTAGTGATTGGGCCTTTTATAGACGAGTTCTTCCTGCACCCTAATAGGTTCTTCCTGCACCTTAATAAAAAATTTTTATACCGCAATTACCCTTATATGACAACCGGATGGAGGTGTCATCCGGTTAATTTTTTTTCAAATGACAACCGGATGGGGGTGCCATCCGGTTCTCATTTCCAAATCAAAATGATAACCGGATGAAACCTATCCGGTTCTCATAATCCAAATTGAAAAATTAATCTGTTTCCGATTTGGACTATGAGAACTGGATGAGTTTCATCCGATTATCATTTTGATTTGGAAATGAGAACCGGATGACACTCCCATCCGGTTGTCATTTGAAAAAAAATTAACAACCGGATGGAAGTGTCGTCCGATTGTCATACAAGGACATTTACGGTATGGAATTTTTTTATTAGGGTGCAGAAAGAACCTATTAGGGTGCAGGAAGAACTTGTCCCTTTTATAATGTTTGGTGAGTTCTTTCTCGTTCTCATCCATTCAATAATATCATAGTTATTTTTAGATAGTAGTAAATAAATACAATGTTAGTGTGGAGTTGTATTTAAACCCAAAAAAACAAGTCTGTTGTCGTCAGCACTAGGTGTTGGGAGACTGGAAGAAACAATAATTGTTTCATATGGCGTGTGCACACAATGTTTAGTAGAATTCAAATATTCATGTGTATAGATCTGTGTTACTTAAATGATTCTTATATCATGAAGAAATATACACAAATAACCTTATATAATGCACGTGCAACATATATGCATTTTCATTCATAAATCGAGAGGTGGTTATTGTCAAAGTTAGAAGCATGCCTAATGCTTTCCTTTAACTAAAACTTACAAAAACTACGGATTGGATAAATTTTATTTTCAATCATAATGGGTTGGATAAAATAGTCTATTTTGGTATATTAAAATAATTAATTAAAAATTTGATTAATTTGATCCATTTAATAAAATTTGTATCGAATTCATGCATAAATACTTTTTTTTATATAAATGGATATCCAATTCATCCATAAAAAATACTATTTCTTTAGAAATTAAAAAATCCATTCTTGATAAAAAGTCAATTAAATCTCAAACCTCCCAATAATCATATATATTGTCTTGTCTCAAGTTATCTAATGTCACATATCTTTTTTTGAATTGTGGTCATTCTAGATGTAGGAAATTTTTTTTTAGAAAATTTTTCTTTAGATCTTTAGATTCTCGTGATCTTGGTAATAAATAATACAATTGTTGATTTATTTGACAAGTGTACCGAGTCAAAAGTAATATAATAAATTTAAGTACGAGTGTCGATCCCACAGAGAAACAATTTCAGTTAAAATTCTAGATCTCACTACTCACTAAGTATATAAACATAGAGAATGATTTTGTTCAAAGAGCATAAAAACATAAAAGAGAGATTTTGCATGAGTTAACAAGTAGCAAAAGTGTTTTTGAAAGATTTAGTTAAATTATGGGATTGAACTTCATCTATCTCATTCATTTATATTTTGGTTTGATAAGAACATACTCATAACTAGTTAATATTGATGCACATATAAAAATCATTCATACTGATTCCTCAAGCATGAAATTCTTAAGAAAATTTCCTAAACACTGATTCCTCAACTATCTAGTAAATTACCCATCATTAAGAATAGATATTATAAAGTAATCAATACATTGAAACCTATTCCTAGCATTCCAATATATTGAGTATTTTCATCTAGGTCAAATTCTTAGAAGTACTTCCCAGATAAATCTAAGTATCAAAATCAAGACTCTACAAATTAGATAGAATCCAACAATAAGAACTAGATGAAAATGCCAAGATTGAGTAGAAAATGAATATCATATATTAACATCACCAAAATACATATGAGTTTAATAGATAACATTCAATCCCAAAGATTAAGATTTTAGCTACTCATGGTAGTCATTACAAACTAAAGAAAGGAAGATTGTAAGAGAAAGAGGTGCTTGTGCTTGGTTTGGTTGCATTCCTTGGCTTCTAACTTTTCAAAACCTTCTAACCCTTCTCACTATTTCAAAAGAAGACAAATTCTCCTTCTTAAACTCATTTTCATGCCTTGGGTTAGTGGGTTTTCTCTTAAGCAAGCCAGTTTTCGCTCAAGCTGATGCTTATCCTGCAAAAAGGTTTCTCGCTCAAGCGAGGCCTTTAATCGAAAACACCCCATCTCAAGACCATTCTCGCTTGAGCTACCTTGTCTCGCCTGAGTGAGTGAACCATCTCGCTTGAGCGAGCTAGCCACTATAACGCTTCTTTGTTCTGGATGATTGTCGCTCAAGCAAGCCATACTCGCTTAAGGGAATCTTCAACTTCTCATTTTTTTCATTCTTTATAACCTAAAATTTACACAAAAATTGAGATTAAAACTCTCAAATTAGGGTTAATTACTATTTCAAACAACAATTAAAACCAAATGTACCAAAGTTTTCTCATGTACAATATACTCAAAATTGACACTTATCAACAACCAATCCTTTATTGTATCTTGCAGAGAAATTTGGAATGCCTTCAGCTTGATGTGTTCCTCAAGAACTCCACCTGGTCTAATGGTATTGCACAGTATATGGAATTCTTTTAAATGTTTATGCAAGTCCTCACCTGTAAGACCATTAAACTTTGGCAAGAAATGAATTAAACCATATTTAAGTTTAGATTGCACATCCAACTCAGGGTATTGAATACACATGGTTTGAATGGAAAAATTTGGCGCAACAAGTTCTCCTAGGTTTTCTAATCCATAATGTTAGAATCAGAATCAGAACCAAAAGATATAGAAGGTGTATAATGCTCAAATGTTCTAACAGATGTTGTATTATACAATCTATTAATAGACAATCTATCAAGAGAATTATTTTGGATTATTGACTATCAACAAGTCTATGGTGTCAAAATAATGGAAACGTATATGCATGAACATGCCACGACCTATTAGATGCTCTTAAAAATACAAAGATTACATACTTTGAAATTGAAACTATATATATATATATATATATATATTATGAATAGTGTAATGAAAATTGAAAAATTACATATTGGAATGAAAACTATGCAGCTAGCATGAAAATGGAGTTTTAGGTATGCAGAAAAAGAAGAGACTAATGCAGAAAAATAAAAAAATTATATAAAATTGTAAATAAATAGGAACACTATTAGAACACCACACACAAAAAAAAACACGAAAACACTAAAGAAGAACAACATCAAGAAATATTGAAATGCCTCTTTATTAGTATCAGAGCAAAAATTGATTCACAGCCCCACAAAGGAATTACAATTCCTTTCACACATGTTCAATTCCTGTCACAACACAATCAAAACATTTCCTACCTCTATACTCACCAAGTTGGTCTTAATATAAACACTAACCCCTAATACTAAACCTCAAAGCATAACCATTCCCCCGCATAACAAACTAACTCATGACCCCCACTACCTTATTCTTTATCTATGAAATTTATTTTATATCTTGTCTCTCTCCTTTCCTTGTATTTAGCATTACTCCCTCTGCTGAAACAACCTTATCCTCAAGGTTGAAACCAAAAAATTGATCCTTCATGGTTGTTACCTCCTTTCCAACATTGACATAAGAAATTGATGTCTTGAAGTAGTTCCCTTTGCTCCTCAGATGCTTCAATTTCGGACTCAATTTCTTTAACTGTCTTATAGGTTGAGGCATACTCTAGCGTTAACAGATGCTGAAATTTTCTAGATTGAACATGATTCAAAATGCTACCAAACAAAGAGCATGCTTGTAACGTTTATTCACAACCATGCAGAGTTGCAATGAACTCTTGTAGTTGCTTCGTAGCTACATCATCATACAAAATAGTTTTATTAGCATTCATTCCCCTAGTTTCGCTGACCAAAATATACATGCAAGCAATCGTTCTATGTAAGGTAGCTTGAATAACATTTTCCAAAATTCTAGTTTAAAAGGTAGGTTAACTCCCTTTATTCCTGCAACAACTTTCTGGCATTCCTTAATGGACTCCACGTGACAGAATGGTCTTACAAGCCATGTCTTTAATCATCTCCATTCCTGTTATTCTCAAAAATCTCAAGATTCTCTAAGGTAGCCATATCAACAACCACGTAGTGTTTCGAAGCTAGTGTTGAAAACGCACTTTTACTGTTGTCATCTGTTTTCTCTCACTTTTATAAAACATATGGCATATATTTTAACCCATTATCTTTAACACTAACATCATTAGCGTTCTCATAAAATCACTTCTTCCATTGATCTATAATTTTGCCATTAGACCAGAGTTCCGCACTTGGAACTAATTCAATTGTAAAAGGGCTTCTTGTGTGCTTCAGCAAAGTTCTCTTTGTTTTAGCACGAGCAATTTTTCAAAATTTCAACAGACTTCATCTAATAAGTTGAAATGAAATAGATAAATATGAAAATCAAAATGATTACATGAGAGTTCAAAAAGGTAATTTCGAATACCAACAACAATGGTTCTAGTTCTTCATGGTCATGAGAAAGCTAAACATTACATAATGGAAAGATAAATTACTCCCAGAGAACCCTAAGGATGCCTCAAATTTCCAATTTTGCTCCTTGACGGCTCCCATTCTCTAACCCTAATACAGAGAAAATATTAAATAAAATGTAAAAATGGACTCTCACGCCCGACCCAGGTTTAGTAGCGTCGAACGCGGCAAGATTTTGTTGATGTTCCACACTTCCAATATCAATTGGGGTGGGGCTAAGGTCTTGTGTGTTGGGCACATTTCCGTTGAGCTGCCCCCAAGGTTTCTCAGGCCAAACTCAGGCTTTGTGCGTCTGGACTGAGTTGTTTTGCGTCAAATTGCTCTTTAATCACTCATCTTCAGGGTTTAATTCCTTCTTCTCTTAGTCCAATGCTTCCTTGTTCATTTTTAGGTAAAATAATATGAATTAGCAATCAAATCCATTTTCTGACTCTCATAATCATTTATTAACAAAAACCACCTAAAATTGAGAATTAAGCAAATTTGAAACTCAGAGACTCATAAAAAATAGTCTAAAAATATCATATAAATAAACTTTATCTTGAATCAATGTCTTTCCTCTTCAGAATGATACGTCCCATTGTAGATCTTCAAAAGGGATCGTCTTCTGGTACAATCTATAAAGACTATCTAATGGGATCATCTAATGAGATTGTCTTGTCTATGTTCAGTGCATCAAACTCTTTTTACACCTTCATATTCATTTCTCTTGATGTTTTTGGCTGAGAGAAGAGAAAAACACAAACAAAGTAGATTAACATCAGATCAACAGTAGATTCCAAGAATGTATAGGAGCTAGCAAAATACAACCTTCAAGAAATCAAGGAATCAAGAAAAATGTGACTAGAAATCTCTGTATCTCAGTAAACAATAATGTAACTTGGATCAAAGGATGAATCAAGAATGATAGAATTTTCATTAAATGCTCTCCAACTCTCAAGTGTTTATGTGTGTATTTTTCACTCAACACACCCACGCAAGCAGACACTGCCATAGGCTTAGCAAGACTCTAATATTTACAACAACTGAATAACATGCATGTAAAGATCAAGAGAACTTTATAAGGGATGTAATGAGGTTAAGGTAAAGTAGGAAAAATGAGGGAAAAGAGGCTTAAAACCATAGAAAAACAAAGGAGCAATAGGGAATAAATCTGGACCAAATGTAATAGAAATTGGTTCATCTCCTTGCTTGATTTTGGATTTTTGAATGGTTGAAGTGGAATGAATGGAGTTGCGGAAGCTAGGAAAATATATGGTGAATCCTCATGGTGATGGAAATGATCTAGATTTTGTTGATGTTCCACAATTCCAAGCTCAACTGGGGTCAGGGCTCGGGTCTTGTGCGTTGGGCGTATTTCTGTTGAGTTACTCTCAAGGTTTCTTAGGCCAAACTCAGGTTTTGTACACTTGGACTGAGTTTTTTTACGTCAAATTGCTCTTTAATCACTCATCCTCAGGGCTTAATTTCTTCTTCTCTTAGTCCAATGCTTCCTTGTTCATTTTTAGGTAAAATAATAGGAATTAGCAATCAAATCCATTTTCCGACTCTCATAATCATTTATTAACAAAAACCACCTAAAATTGAGAATTAAGCAAATTTGAAACTCAAAGAGTTGATTTTGTCATAAAAAATAGTCTAAAAATATCATATAAATAAACTTTATCTTGAATCAATGTCTTTCCTCTTCAGAATGATACGTCCCATTGTAGATCTTCAAAAGGGACTGTCTTCTGGTACAATCTATAGAGACTATCTAATGGGATCATCTAATGAGACTGTCTTGTTTATATTCAATGCATCAAACTCTTTCTACACCCTCATATTCATTTCTCTTTATGCTTTTGGCAAAGAGAAGAGAAAACACAAACATAACATATTAAAATCAGATCAACAGTAGATTCCAAGAATGTATAGGAGCTAGCAAAGTACAACCTTTAAGAAATCAAGGAATCGAGAAAAATGTGACTAGAAATCTCTGTATCTCAGTAAACAATAATGTAACTTGGATCAAAGATGAATCAAGAATGATAGAATTTTCATTAAATGCTCTCCAACTCTCAAGTGTTTATGTGTGTATTTTTCACTCAACGCACCCACGCAAGCAGACACTACCATAGGCTTAGCAAGACCTTAATATTTACAACAACTGAATAACATGCATGTAAAGATCAAGAGAACTTTATAAGGGATGTAATGAGGTTAAGGTAAAGTAGGAAAAATGAGGGAAAAGAGGCTTAAAACCATAGAAAAACAAGGAGCAATAGGGAATAAATCTGGACCAAATGTAAAAGAAATTGGTTCATCTCCTTGCTTGATTTTGGATTTTTGAATGGTTGAAGTCGAATGAATGGAGTTGCGGAAGCTAGGAAAATATATGGTGAATCCTCATGGTGATGGAAATGATCTAGATTTTGTTGATGTTCCACAATTCCAAGTTCAACTAGGGTCAGGGCTCGGGTCTTGTGCGTTGGGCGCATTTCCGTTGAGTTACTCTCAAGGTTTCTTAGGCCAAACTTAGGTTTTGTACACTTGGACTGAGATTTCTTATGTCAAATTTCTCTTTAATCACTCATCTTCAGGGCTTAATTCCTTTTTCTCTTAGTCCAATGCTTCCCTGTTCATTTTTAGGTAAAATAATAGGAATTAGGAATCAAATCCATTTTCTAACTCTCATAACTATCTATTAACAAAAACCATCTAAAATTGAGAATTAAGTAGATTTGAAACTCAGAGAGAGTTGATTTTGTCATAAAAAATAGTCTAAAAATATCATATAAATAAACTCTATCTTGAATCAATGTCTTTCCTCTTCAGAATGATACATCCCATTGTAGATTTTCAAAAGGGACCGTCTTTTGGTACAATCTATAGAGACTGTCTAATGAGATCATTTAATGAGATTGTCTTGTCTATGTTTAGTGCATCAAACTCTTTTTACACCCTCATATTCATTTCTCTTGATGTTTTTGGCTGAGAGAAGAGAAAAACACAAACATAGTAGATTAACATCAGATCAACAGTAGATTCCAAGAATGTATAGGAGCTAGCAAAATACAACCTTCAAGAAATCAAGGAATCAAGAAAAATGTGACCAGAAATCTCTGTATCTCAGTAAACAAGAAGGTAACTTAGATCAAAGGATGAATCAAGAATGATAGAATTTTCATTAAATGCTCTCCAACTCTTAAGTGTTTATGTGTGTATTTTTCACGCACTCACGCAAGAAGACATTGCCATAGGCTTAGCGAGACTCTAATATTTACAACAACTGAATAACTTGCACGCAAAGATCAAGAGGACTTTTTGAGGGATGTAATGAGCTTAAGGTAAAGGTAGGTAAAATACGATAATTGTAAGAGAATAGAAACTATAAATTGCTAATAAAAAGCAAACTACAATACATAACATAAAATGACTTAAAACACACTACAACTAGTAGACATTCCAGTTAACAACTACTAAACATATCATCTAATGGTTCTACTTAGCGAGAACAATGACAAATAGATGTTTAATCGTCTGAAAGTATATTACAAGAAATGTAATTGACTGAAACTTAAATTGTAAAGAATATAAATGGCTGAAAAGTAAATTGCAGGAAACATAAATGATTTCAAATATAAAATGTAGAAAAGTAAATTGCAGGAAAACTAAATTGCAAAAATGTAAAGACTGTGAACATAAAACAAAGCATAATGAAAGTGGAAATTGAAATTCAATTAAGATGAATTAGAAATGAAAACTCAATGTAAATTTCGATTGTATATGACAGAAACATAAACTAAAGTGAATCGAATATAAATGTTGTAGTGTTAGAAAAGTCTAATTCAGGAATCAAAAACAAGGACCGAGACCATGGTTCAGTGTTCTTCAACTTCAATTGCAAAGAAACCAAATCCAAATTCCTTGATAATGAAGAAAACACATGACCAATCGGTTCGTATGACCATGAAAACCCATCTCCAATCGAAAGCAAAATGTGGAAAAGATTTTGAAGAGAAAATACTAAAATAGAACATCGTCCATCATGATTTGTGAACCATTATTGCCCATTTCTAGAGTCAAATTCATTTATAAGGAAATACAAATATGATCAGAATAGAAAATAAGAGAAAAAAAAAACTCTAAGGAAATACAATTAGCCTAAAGAATTATAACCAAATTGAGAGTTATTAGTAGGCTAGTTTTAGGAACTAAGTTTATCTAATGCTCTATTCCACTCTAAGGTGTTAAATCATGTGGAACCTTTTCGTGAAACAAATAAACAAATTCATTTAAAATAATTTTGGCCACATTTGGTAGAGACTCAAGTTTGTGACTCATGACAACAAGTGTCTCTTTATAGTAAAGAAGGAAAAAAGTTATTCAAGCAGAAGAGATTTTAATTTCTTTTTGATTTCTCAAAATTTTTTGTCGAAAAACTTGATTGGAGGAGACACAAGGATCCAAACTCATTATCTTCTCTCTCTTTATTTTAGGTGTGAGAGAAAGTTTTTGACTTAGTTTTTTTTTTTCTCTTTCTCTATTCATCTTCTATCCTTTTTTTTTCAAAATTATTTGGTCCTCTCTCACTTGCTCGGGTGTGAGAGGACAAAGGAGAATAATTTTTCCCTTGTGAGTGAAACTTATTTTGTTGGTAAGGTCATCACGACTTCAATGTTTATCAAACTGCCATTGCCTACCAAGTAGAATATGTCCAACTTCATCAATTACTATGCCACATAAAACATTTCTTGATAATTTCCTATAGAAATTAAAATATTTACTTTTTCATTAACCATTATCCCACCATCATCTTTAATTCATTGGAGTTTATAAGGTTTGGGATGGAGTATAGTGGTTAGAGCCAACTTGTCCACCGATCTAGAGCTACAATAATTGCAATAAGAGCGAATATCCACAATTAAAGAATAAGTAGTTTCAAAAACTTGTTGAGAATGTTTAAGCTCAATAGGATGGCTTTCAAGAAGCCCCCTTTACCATCAAGTTTCCTTCACAAGGTAATATTTCCTCTTCCGAATCTAGAACTTCATCTTCATTGGGTGAAGATGGAGATTCATCCTAGCTTTCAATGCCTTGGTCTTTCAAAACCATGACTTTCTTGTTGGGACACCGAGAAATACAACGTCCTCTTCCAAGACAGCGAAAACATTGAATGTCTCTAGCTTTAATTTTCTTTAAGAAATATTTTCTAAATTATTTTATTTGTTTCTTTTTTTTTTCTTTTCCTTTTCTCTTTCCTGTGGCCCCTCATACTTAGATCAGGAGGGGCGACCATTCTTCTTGGAATCTTTCATAAGGTAGCAGGTGGTGGGTAGTCTCTCCTAAAGGTAGACCTTCTTTCAATTGTTACTCTACCCTCACACACAATTAAACTAGGCCATTTATGGTAGTAGTTCAACCTTATCCCGAATTTCATAGTTGAGGACTTTGGAACCTAACCATGGTTATCCTAGGCTTCTCTCTAATCCTCGCCCTCATCAAAGTAACTTGATTTTCTGTATGTATTCCTCTACAGTTATATTTCTCTATTGGAGTCTTTGAAGTTTATCCATAAACTTCCTGTCATAATAAGAGGGCACATGTCTTTTTCTTAAGGCAAGCCTAAGTTCATTCCAATAATATATTTGGGGATTATCATTGATCATAAGGTTTATAATTAAGGATGTCCACCAATACATAGTTGGTCTCTAAAAGCTCAAAAAAGTCAGGGACATTATTCTCTCATGGTCCACTTAGTGGCACTAAAAAATTTGGTCCACCTTCATCTCCTAATCCATTCTTTAACATTTTTCTCACTATAGAAAAGGGGAAGGTCTACCTTAGGTTCCTAGGAAAAGGTATGGTTTATTGGTCTGTGTTGCCTAGGGATTGTTAACATGGTTATCAAACTCACGAGTTAACTCGCTAACTCGTTCAAGTTTGAGAGTCTACTATACTTTATCGAGTCAACTCGGAAGCAAACTCGTTTTGCAGTAGACTCGGTTGACTCGAATGCAAACCCGATTGACTCGGTCAGACTCGTGAGTTCGAAACCGAGTCAGCGAGTTAGGGAAAAATCCAAAACGACCAACACAATGGTCGTTTAGTTCGCGTTTAGGTCTGTTTAAGAACCTAATTTTTAGAGCAGCTGATTTAGGGTCCGTTGCCATTGTTCACTGCTGTTGTGCCTCCCAACGATCCTGTCGCCCGTCGCACCTCGCCTCGCCTTCACTCCGTCACCGCTTGCATTGCCCGTCTATGCCTCTCACAGATCATGTTTCCCATTGCTCGCATTGCCCACTACACCCTCACAGATCACGTTTCCCGCCGCACCTCCCACAGATTGTGTCGCCCACTGCGCCTCCCACACGTCGTTGCCACTCGCCTCGCTCCGTCACGCCGTCGTGGCTTTGCGTCAGTCAGTGGAACTCGGGTGTGTGTGAGTCTTCTCTGTTTTTGGTTCGTGACTTTCAGTTCATATTTTAGATTAAAGTAATGACCTTTTTTATATTTTACTTAATTTAGAAACTGTAATTTTTTGGAACTGTAATTATTTTGCAGTATCTGTAAATTTCTATAATGTCTAGTAGTGCTTCAAATTCTGCTGGTGGTACATCAACCTCTCTTCCACGTAGAAGTAAAAATTCTGCGGGAAATAGAACATACATTGGATGGAAGTATGGGATTGATGTTTTAGGAAATGGAAAAAAAGTAAAATGTAACTACTGCTCAAAGATTAATAATGGAGGCATCTTCAAATTTAAGCATCATCTTGCTGGAACCAGATACAATTCTAAACCTTGTGTTTCAGTACCAGAAGAAATTAATGCTTTAATGATGAAAGTTGTTTCTGATGCTAAGGATGCCTTAGCTAAGAAAAGAAGATTGACTAATCTTGAACAGATGGATGCTGATGATGAGAGTGGACAGAGCTTTAGCAGCAGTAAGAATATCTTTAAAAATAAATCTACTGGTGAGGGTGTTTAAGAAACTCTGAATCAAATGTACAAGAAAGGTGATAAAGAAAAAGTTGATGCTCAAGTTGTTGAATTTTTTTACACAAGTGTCATTCCTTTCAATGTGATTAGGAATCCAGCTTTTATAAAATTGTGTGACATGATTGTAAGATATGGTGTTGGCTATAAACCTTCATCATATCATGATATTAGAGAGAAACTTTTGAAACAAGCAGTGGAGAAGACAGATGTAATACAAGGAAGAGTGAAAAAGGACAGGCTGCACAATTATGTCTGATGGGTGGACAAATAAAAAAAGGCGTTCCATTTGTAATTTTTTGGTGAATAGTCTTAAAGGAACGATGTTTCTCTATTCATTGGATACCTCTAACATGCCAAAAACTGCTGATAAGGTATTTAAAATGTTAGATGATGTTGTAGAATTTGTTAGAGAAGAGAATGTAGTACAGGTAGTTACTGACAATGCTGCAAATTTCAAGGCAACTGGAGACTTATTGATGCAAAAAAGAGAGCGTTTATATTGGACTCCATGTGCTGCTCACTGTATTGATCTAATCTTTAAAGATTTTGAGAAGCATTTGAAGGTCCTTGAAATAACCATACAAAAAGGAAGAAAGATCACTACCTACATTTATGGTAGAACACAACTGATTAGCATTTTGAAAAAGTTCACAAGGGAAAGGGACTTGATAAGGCCAGGAGTGACTAGATTTGCCACAACTTACTTGACTCTAGCTTGTCTTCATGAACTAAAAGCATCATTGATGAACATGTTTAGCTCTGAAGAGTGGCAAACAAGCAAGTTAAGTTTGGAACATCACAGAAAGGGAGAAAGGTTCAAAATATGGTATTAGATAGTAGATTTGGAAGAATGTAAGTACATGCTTAAACGTTACTGCTCCTCTTATGGTGGTCCTTCGGTTGGTTGATTCAGATACAAAACCTGCAATGAGATTCATATATGAGGAGATGGATCATGCAAAAGAGAAGATTAAAGGTAACTTTAATAATATTAAGAAAAGGTAACATTTCTAAACTTTTATCATTTGAAATTTAGTTACTTATTTATTTATATAAATATTTTTCTCATATAACATAATTTGGTACTTTACTTTTATAGTTATGAACCTATCTGGAAAATCATTGATTAGAGGTGGAATAATCAACTTCATAGGTCTTTGCATGCAGCCGCCTATTACCTAAACCCCCAGTTGCACTATGAACCAAATTTTAGAAATGATGTTGAGGTGAAAGAGGGGTTGCATACATGCATGCAAAGATTAGTTAGTGATCTTGCAGAAAGAAAAAAGATCAATTTGCAACTTGTTGACTTTCACTTTGCTAGAGGACTTTTTTCTATTGAAGATGCAAAGGAATATAGGAAACTACTCTTCCTAAAGAATGGTGGGAGATGTTTGGGGATAGAACTACAAAATTAAAGAAGTTTGTTATTCGAGTTCTGAGTTTGACATGTAGCTCTTCAAGGTGTGAGTGTAACTAGAGCTTATTTGAAATGGTAATTCAAGTTCATTAAGTTATTTAAGGTTTTTATTTTTCTTTCTTTGACTTCTATTTTACTAAAATTTCATATTTGTTTATATGTTCATACAAAAAGAAGAAATCGTTTGCATCAAAAAAAGATGAATGACTTAGTTTATGTCATGTATAACTTGAAGTTGAAAAATAGGCAAATTAGAAAAACTGTTGATCTCCCATTTGATGATATTGAGTCTGATGATGAATGGATTACTGAAGAAAGAGATAACGTTGATGTTGAGCAAACTCAAGTTGAAGGTGATGGTGAAAATGATGACTTAGCAACTACTCTAGATGGACATGCGCAAGATGGACATGCACAAGATGGACATGCACCTAATCTTGATAATATAGTTTTTTATGACAATGATAATGAATCATCTGGAGAAGAACTTGATGGTGATGAAGATGGATGAAGAAGAAGATGGTGGAGATGATTTCATTAGAGGATTAGATTATTAGATAGAGGAGATTAAACTTGATCACATTTGTATTTTTTGGTTATTTAGTTATTATTTTATTGTTGGTACATTATTTGAACTTATTTATTTTACTATTGTGGAATTGATATCATGAAAATTTGGCTTTTTTATTGAATTTTTTTAATGAAGTAGACTCTTACGAGTCTACGAGTCGGGTTTACGAGTCGAGTCTACTGACCCTTCACAAGTCTACATAGACTCTCGAGTTTGATAACCTTGGTTGTTAATAATAGTCAACATTGTGATGATTATTAAACACCCCTTCATTCTGGGAATGGGAGTTATCATGATAATTTCTTCTCCTATTGCACCCCTTTCCATGTTTACTCTTAGGTTTTTCTTGACTTCTCATGAACTAAGGAAACATGTCCTTAAGTTATGATATTTCTTCTTTTTTTATTTTGGAGTTCATGTCTCAAATTTTCCTCCTCTTGGTGATCCATATAACTACCATGTACACTGGAATGTTGTGTATGATCGCTCATTTTTTATCCTAAAATATTTTCATGAAGACTTTAGAGGGAAAGATTTTCACAAAAATGAGTGACAAAAATTTTCACAAATTATTTTATTTTAAGAAGTTTTCTACAAAGAAAAGGCATTGAGTAAACTTTCAGGACAGAGAGGTGGGTCGTAAGTAAACACGATTAAGTACCAAGTTTGTTTTAACCAGAGTCTTCCCTAGACCACTTTTTCACTATCTTTCTTTGTGTAATAGATTGAACCACAATTTTTCATGGAGACCTAACAATTGCAATAAAAACAAAGTAAAGTTTAGATAATTATATCTTAAAGAGAGCAATAAAATCTGGACAAGTTCCTAAGTGAAGGTCTAAATGACACTTAAAGCCCTTTGGAACACCTTCACAAGTCTAAGCACTTTTCTATTACAAAATTTAACTAAGGAGATGAGATTTAATCAAAGACATTTTTTCAATACACCAAAGCAAAGAAGAAAATTATAGAAACTCAAAAATAATACATCAAAATTTCATAACATAAATGAAATTAAAACAAAATAAACTCTTGCTAGCAACTGATTTTGGCTATAGATTTTTAGTTTTGTGATGGAAAATTCCATCACTAGCTAGATACTTTTGCTTTGATTTTTGTTGTTCTCAAATTTGGTGATTTTCGTAAAGTGTTTGACACTCCAATGTTCCTTTTTCTCTTGCTCCCAAAGTCCCTTCAATGACAATTTTCCACTAGATATTTTTCCAGCAACTAGAATGCTACCTTTGGAATAGGTAAGTTTTTTCAAGTATAAAGGAAAAGCCTACGCAATTTTCAAGTACTTTGCAAAAACAAGCTAAAATTGAAACTGCACAATTTCAATGGAATAATATCAAGTGAAAGATTTTATAACAAAATAAAAGGTAAGTTAAAAGCAAACATCAAAGAAATAAGGCAAAATTTGAAATAAGCACTTAAATTAAGCAAGTTGAATAATGAACATGAATAAGTATGGCTATAGTTTAAAAAGAAAAGAATTAAGAGAATTTACTCAAAGATGCTTAACACAAAAATCAAGTCATGTAATCAACTAGAAATGTAAGAGCATACGTCTAAGAGTGTGAATGTGTTGTGAGTTGTCCTATAATTTTCTTTTTTTATTTCAGAGGTCTCAAACAATACTATAATTTTATTTTTCTCATAGTTTTCTACTATTTACCTTTCAAGTGATCATCCATTTCGTCTTTTATATATTCAATTTTGCAAAAAATTCACATACTATGCTCAATTTCTACTTCAATTCAACTTACAAGTATACAAGTCATGTTCAAGAACAATATTGAACTCAAGAAAAGATTGAAAAGAAAATGAAATGTCGCCGTCTATACCAAGAGCTATGATTTTTTTTTTAAAACTTTTCTTAAGAACTAAAAGCAAAGAAGATTTCAAATAAGAAGAAAAAAACAAGCTAACATTTCAGTTTTATTTTTCTAAACTATGGAAAATTTGTGTAAAATATTAAGGACTGCTTCTAATGAATTGTTGAACCTTTAAAGGACTAAATATAACTTTAAACATACTTGGAAGATTAAGAAAATTAAAGTTAAGTAAGGTGAAAGAAAAATCTAAAGCAAACTATACTAGCAAACATGCAATTAGAAACCTAGACATGACATTAATTCAAGAAAATTTTAAACTAATTATTTGCATCCATTAAAGCATGGCATGACATGAAAATTTTAAACTAACCCAGACACAAAACAAAATCATTCAAGACTAAAATCAAACAAAAAGAAAGAAGAAGAGATGAAGGACCTATTGTAGACCTCCAAGCCCGGATCATGATGCCACATAATGGAAGCACCATCTAGAGCAGCAGAAGAGTTAAAAAATTATTCAAACCTTTCCTAAGTTTCTTGAAAGAAACTTAGAACTAGAGATTCCTCATCCAAGGAAGATTCCTTAGAGAAGATCTTAGGAAAATACTCCCATTTTTAAGGACTTCAAAAGAGTAAGAAGAATGCATTTAACAACTCAATTCAAGTTCAATTTCAAAGTAAGTATACAAAGGGGGACTAGGGGATCTTATTTATATATGCACAAGTCTCTTGCACTAATTATTCTATGAAATGTGGGACTTAGAATGCAACACAAAGTTGCACCTAAGGAGTGAAGTTCGACACCTATATATTAAAGCCCCACATATAGCAAATTAGGGTTTCCATGTATTTATAAGTGTTCAACCTCCATGCATGTGTGTTGACAGAAATAGACATCTTATATAGGATTTTTAACTTTCCAATTGAAGTTTAATTGGGGTGGATTTGAGGTGGACGAGTTTGACTTTGAAGATTAGGGTTTCGACCACCAAATCAACCTCTAATCGAGGTCCAATTGAAGACCTCTTTATGCTTCTAATATTTACAAAGGAAAATTACAATTCCTAGTCAAAATATATTTTTATATTTTTTTTACATGACTAAGAAAAGGAAAAAGAAGTTCTAATAATTCACACTCCATTTTTCTAGCCATAACCCTGGCCAAAGGTATAATATGTTGTCTCCAAGATGGTCTTGGATCAAAAGTGTTATTCATTTAATCAAAAACGTTAATTATCATGACAAGACCAAACATAATGATGGTTGATATCACTTTATCCGAGACAGTGTTGGTATTGGTAAATTTACTTTGAAAAAGATTCACACATATAAAAATCAAGTAAATATACTTATTAAGCATCTTCCAAATGTCTAGTTTCATTGTTGCTTAGATCTAGTTTGTATCTATAGTGCTCGAAGATATGATAATGAAAAATTAGTTGACTTTGAGCCAAAAGTGAAAATTATAGGGTGAGTCGTCATCATCACGTGACTCTAATATTCTTATGTCATAGCCATTAACTTTTAATAGTTTGAATTTTATTTCTTGTAGACATTAATATTATTAACATTTGATAATTTGAATTTTATTTCTTGTAGACATTAATATTATTGATTCTAATTCGTTTCTACTTCCTAAGAGACAGTAGTTTAGTTTTTATAACAGTCCAATTTGTTAATTATCTCTTTCGTTTTTATATTAGAATGTTTTTCTTTATTTTTTTATTATTTTCTTTTAATAGTGAAGGTGTATTGTTTCCAAACCATTTTGCTTTCACTAATTCTTAATTGATTTCGATCTCGTGCTTCCGCATATTGCACATACCATAATACAAACATACACTCCATCCTAGTAACCCATAGCCATTTCCAATGCGCAAAGTGTGGTCTTTTAGACTTTGTATAAAATTCGACCGAAGGAAAATGACTACCACTGTGCTTGTTTATAGTTTTGACCAAATATGTAAAAAAAAAATAAAAAAATAAGAGTTTGTACAATATCACAACTCAAAAGTTATCAGTACTCTTTCAATTTTTAGTAATAACATTAATTTATCCCAAACCAGAAAGGTTCTCTTAGGTAATGCTGCTAAAATAGTGGCTCGGATGATTACAATAGCACTATTCAATATAGTTGTATTAAATTTTTTGAAGGACGTTGTAATTATCTTAGGCTTGTCCTTAAATTGGGCGTGCACATACGTTAAATGTACTAACCTTTCTAATGTAAGTTGCAGTAAGTTTGAGGAACTATGATGTTTAGAGGGAGACAAGACAAGAAGGGTCGGATCTTGTCAAAGTATAACAGTACAATAGTCAAAGGTTGTGTATAAAGTTGAGACGTCCTATAATCTCATGTACATTATATAGTTCCAGCCAGATAAACAAAACATCAATTTATCTCAAGTTACAAATAAAAGAATTGATAAATATTTTTGTAGCAAGTATTTTTCAAAAAAGATATTTAGAATTTTTTTTATGAATGTCAATCAAACATTTCTTGAATAAATGGTGTTGAATTAATTAAAAAAAAAGTTACTTTTTATGACTTCACAATTTCTTGAAAAAAAAATGGTCATAATCAATACTACCAAAAAAATTGAGTGAGTATAAGCCTTCATTTCCTATGAATAAAAGAAGTTACAAACTTGTCTTCTTAATTATCTTCTAACACTGATTACATCTTTACGAAAAACAGCTGAGAATTTACCAAAAGCAATGTAGAGAGGGTTTATCAAACTGCTTTTCTATTCAGTTTTTTTCTCTTGAGAAGGCACTCTCCGGTCTCCATTGTCTCAGTATGAGATATGGACATGGATTTTATACTATATTTCTGGAGTAAACAAAAAAGGTAAATTAATGAATTCTAATACTTTTTTGAGGACACAACAAAAATGTACAAACCATCCAAAGTTTGTCATATTAATTTTGTGCCCTTTTCTCATGCAAGCCTGACCCATAATTTGCACCCATGAAGTAAGCATAGAGCTCCTCAACCTGCATAACCTCACCACTTTGCCAACACTCATGATGATGAGTATCATCCTCATGCACCACCCCTGAACTCCCTCCCTCTTCAAAAGAAGTTGAAAACTCACAAAAAGAACCATTATTGTTATTATAATTATTATTATTATATTTACTACTATTACTATTTTGTCCACCTTTGACTACATCTCCAAATAGCATCATCTCTTGGGCTTTCTTCAGCTCAGCTTTGAGCCTTTCCACATCTTTCTCTAGCTGCTTCTTTTCAGCCATCACATTCTCCAGCTTTGCCTGAAGCACACCATGGTCCATCTCAAGGCTTTGAGTCTTCCAGCGAGCCCTTTTGTTCTGGTACCAAACCGCAACTTGTCTTGGAGGAACACCAAGTTGGTTTGCAAGGTGGAATTTCTGCTCCGCTTCAAGCTTCATGTTGGAAGCAAAGCATTTCTCAAGAATGCTAAGTTGTTCCTCAGTTAACCTCTTCTTGTGTTTTGCTCTCAAGTGACCATGTTCGTGGTTCTTGAATGAGAAGATGAGATCTCCCATTTGGGTGGAACCACTGATTGATTGAAACTTTGGAACAATGAGACTAACTGGGTTTGGTTGTGTGTGAACAAAGGGTGAGTGGGAACTAATGAGTGTGTTTCTCACAAGGGAAAGTTGGGTGCTCATTGTTTTATAAGGCTTTCTTTCAGCTTGAGACACATCAAGAGCCCACTAAACTGAGTGACAGAGGGCTTTTAGTCTTTGTAAATACTACGCTATGGCTGGCCAACATGAATTGTCTATATGCATATGTAGGATTAAAACCACTTGTCCCGTTTCTTGTTCCCTTGTTTTTGCCTCTCATAAAAAAAGACATGCCATGATTAATAGTTTTTTTCATTCAAGTGTGTTTATGTCACGTTAGTTGACATCTAAAGAGAATATATATATATATATATATGTGTGTTTTGTGATAAAAATAAAAGAACAATGCTAATGTTTGTGAAGTGAAAGTACGTTTCAAAGTCATCCACTAAAAGAAGAGAAAAAAATGAAAGTAGGTGATTTGATCATACATGTACTAGTAATTTTTGTGGCTATCTTCAATTATGTAGCATAATTTTTTGTAGCGTGAATGGTCATAATGAGAAAAAAATTAAAGGTTCATCCCATGTTGAGTTCAAGAAAAGCAAAGATAAATAAAAAAAATTAATATAATAAATGATAGGATGGGGGTGAAGGTAAAAGAAATATTAAAAAAATTACAAGTGCTACTAAAGAAAAAATACATATATACATAATTTGTTCTCTTTCTTTTTCTTTCCGCATATAAACATATTTTTTCCCTGTTTCATTATATTCCCTCCTAATTTTAAATTAAAAATTTAAACATATTGAAACCTGAAAGAGGTTCAACGTTATGGTAATGATCTTGTGAACAGCGTTTGCTTAGACACATGTCTGATAAGATTGCATGAGACAAACCTAGAAATAGTCATTATTATTGATTTAGTTTCATTAACTTGTGATATAGAGGTTGTCTGCTTCAACTTAAACATAGCTAATTTTAACTTTCATTAACTGTATACTGTTCATGTTAAGTCAATTAATTATGAGTGGGTGTGTCGTTTGGAAGGTGACAACATATTCCCCACTAATGCATAAAAGAATTGTGGGTGAGGCCTAAGTTCATGCATCCTTGGATCACACATTGGTTTATACACATAAAGCTCAACTATTTCACACAATGATGAAGTTGCAACCCTTCACTGAATCTGTTTGAAGAAGTGGATGGCTCATAGCCTCACTTGCTCTCTTCCTATTCCAAGTGCATGAACTTAGTTATTGCCCTCATGCAAGTGAACATGCCACGCCAATGCCAGTTGCATTGATAGTGAAAGTGAAAATAATAACTTTCAAAGGGCCTTCTTACAGATTTGAGAACAGTATATCGTGTCTGGACTAACTATGCATTTGTCGGTGTGCTCAATAAGCTTATCCTGTTACACTTTTATAACTCAAATATTATTCTTCTCATAATACTGGTTAAAATTGATATCAGTTTCATTTGGTTAATTAATCCACATGTGGGACTTTGAAGGATTTGCACATGATACCAAATTGTGGGCTACTAGGTTGCATATTTTCGTAGTTTAGGTGGCTAACCATATTAGTGAGAGAAAATGTTTTTCCCCTTCATCTTCGCACTCGGATGCAATTATATTTTCACATTGTTGAACACTGAACGACTATACTCTTTTGCTAAATTCAGCATTGATTAGGTGAGAGAGAGAAAGAAACACAACAAGGTTGAGGGTGAGGGAAGACTGCTTCTTCCTGCACCTCCAAGCCTTCTTAAGGCACCTCCAAATTTTCAAAAATTTCAGCACTGTCCTTTAGTCCGGAATGTGTATTTGGGATGAGAATATGTTACGGAACAATTTATTCTGAAATATGTTGATTGAGTTTTGGAACTGAGCATTCCGTAAGTCAATAGGAGTATTCCAGAACAAATTATTCCGAAATAGATTTGGGGGTTGAGAATGTGTTACAGAACAATTTGTTTCGAAACTTATTGGTTGAATTCCGGAACTAGACATTTCGTAAGCTAGTATTCCAGAATTAACTTTTTAGAATGGATTTTCATTGTATTATTATTTTGGAATAGGATGTTCCGTAACTCAAAAAACCTGTTCCGAAATGATCTGTTTCGGAATATATAGTTTCGAAACAGGTTTTTTAAATTACAAAACATTTTATTCCGAAAAGATAATTTTCAAAATTGGAAGTGCAGGGATATTTTCATTTCTACACTATTATTTTAAGGGTAATTTGGATAATTTTAAAAATTTTGAAAGTGCCAAAAAAAGACTTGAAAGTAAAGAAGCAGTCGTGCGAACAGTACAAAGGTCTCGGTAAATATATGGTTGGTCTTTCCATAATTATTGTTTTATTAATGAAATTTCTTTCCGCACCCCACATTCACTTCCTGCACACCATCATATTTTTAAAATACCAATCTTATCTCTATGAGTGAAAAATTACTTTCAGAGTTGACATTAAAAAAGAACTTTTGAGGTGTAAAAAGAACTTTTCGAACTGACATTTCAAAATAAATTTTAAGAATATAAAAATGGCTTTTACATAATGAATTTGGGAGTGTGAAATCAATCCTGAAATACTCTGAAAATTCAATTTGAGTTCCTAAATACACTTTCCGAAAATATGTTTCGGAAAAGTCATTTCAGAATATAACTATAAAATAAATTTTGAAGGTATAAAACTGACATTCCATAATGAATTTTGGGAGTGTAAAATCAATTTCAGAATACTCTAGTGATAGTAGGAAGCAAACGAAGGCATGCATGTATCAAAACTCTAGTGGATATTCACATACGATATATAATAATAAGAATAACAAAATTTACTTTACATAATATAATATTTATTATATATTGTTATCTTTGAATTAAAAGTACAAATTTAAAAGATAAAAATAATATAGTACTTTATACAACTATATATACATATCAATTTTTTATAGAAGAAAATATATGAAAATCATTCCAAAAAATAAGACTAAACAATCTAGGAAGTTGAATTAAAACTCAACATCCACTTCATACTTTAAAGAAGTATATAATTTAGTTCAGGGTCTATCTCGAATACATAACATCAGGTGAGATTAATTTAAAGAATAATAATTTAAAATAAAATAAAAGTAATTATACATCAATTATAAATAAATAATTGGATTTAACCAGAAAAATAATGTGTATAAAAAATTTATACATTTTTAGTAACTTATTAAATAGTATATGTTTGTCTCAATTGCCTTAACTTTTTATACATTTATAGACAATATGCTAAGAAATTTCAATTAATTATTGAAAGAAATTTTTTAAAATTTCATAATTCTTAAAATTACCTTAATTTTAAAACTCTACTTTACTGATTCCATATTTTTAATATGTACTCCTATATAAGTTTCCCATTTCGTTTCAATCATTATAATTCTACATATATAAATGTGTTTTATTAAAGACCACAATACTATTTACTTTTCATTATTTCTATGTTTTTTTTACTTTTAGAGTATCTTTCTTCCATTTTTTCCATTCTTTTAAAATATTTTTACTTTTTAATTAGTTTTTTCAACATTAACCCCTCCTATTTTATTTAATGCAAATATAATTTCTTTGTTAATTTTAGGATTTTCAAATTTTTTATAGGTACAAGCACTTCGTTCAAATACTTCAATTTTATTATTAAATATATTTTTTTCTAAATTAATTGGTCATGTGTATAGTTCAATTTCGTAACTTTATGCTCTATATTTTTCCTATGCTTAGCATTCAGAATTACCAATTTTTCATTTTGGTTTACGTAGAAAAACGTTTTCATAAAATTTTCGTATTGTTTCCTTTTCCAATCTCTTAAGACATTTGTTTTCCCATTTTTCGTTATTTTACAACCTCTTCTTTTAACTATTCTCCAAATTGCTTTCAAAATTAACTCCAAACATTTTAATTTTATTTGTATTAAATTTAATTATTTTTTAATATATCATTAATTTCAAATTAAAATATTTCAATGTACTTTTGAATATTTTCTTAAATCATCATTTTTCATAAATTTACAATGTTTTTACAACATCCATTTGTTATAATGGTTTTTCATTAAGTTTAAATATTTTGTTAAAATTTTTACGGGTTAGTATTTGTTTAAATACACTAACTTTTTTTCAATAGAAATTTTTGATGATATATAATTTCTCTAATAAGGTGTAGAAGCTCAATTAAAAATATGTAAACAAAACAAGCAAAATCACACTACTAGAGTTCTTTATACAAATTTTCAACAAATCCATCTCTAAAATCATGAAAAATAATATAAGAGTCCAAATCCATTCATCTATATGTCCATTTGAAATCTCTGGAAGTGTAAAATCCAATGTAACTAGAACTAGTAAAAAATGATATCAATAAAAAATGTTGTGGTCAAAATAGTGAACAAAGGTCAAATGAGCTAAAAATACAAAATTAAAGCAATTATATATAATAAACTTAATTTATTAATGATGAAAGAAAATGAACTAAATATTGAAATAAAGCAAATAGAAAGTACAACCACTGTATAGTAAAATTATAAATGTGTATACAAAATATGTATTATCAAATTCTCTCACACTTCAGCTTTTGTATTTCCAAACCAAAGAAAAACTACAAAAATAAAAGGAAAAAAAAATGAAAGAAACAATAAATCAAAAAAAAGAAAGCAAACTACTTAATGAATCCTAAAAGACAAAAATGTATTAAAAAAGGAAAATGGATCATATATCTAAAGTGACAAAGAATAAAAAACAATCAAAGATCTATTTCAAACATAAAAGTGAACAAGAATCACAACCAAATCGAATCATGGATCAAGAGTTGTAAAATTCTCACAAGTACGTGTATATAACTCTCTCATACATGTTTAAGATGGTGACACTCAAAACACATCATGAAAGTATCTGTTACCAAAAGCTTAAGAAACATCTCTTTTACTCTACTTGAAACAACATGCAACTAAAAATGAAAAGGACTTTTCACAAGTTTGTAACGTGGTCAAGGTAAAGGTAAGATAAAAGAAGGATACAAAACTAAAAACCAAAGAGAAAAAAGGAGCAATGGAGAATGAGTAAAAATAAGTAGTAGGCTACTAACATGAAGTTAAAAACCTAAAATTCACTCTTTATTTCTCTTTTTTCTTCCATCCATTCTTTACTTTTTCATATAAAGCCACACATATTTTTCATGATGTTTTTTTTTTGGCACAAATTACTTTCAATCAGCTCACAATGCATCATAACTTCAATATACATCAAATCATTTAAGCTCAAGTTAACACCCTTACACTTATTTTTAATCTATTCCCATGTCAATTCTCAAACTCCTTTTATTCCAAAGGTTAGGCATATCACAAATTTTTAGTTTCGAGGCTTATAGTGAGCTTATAAAATCATCAAGAAAAGTTAAATGACAAAAGTGTATAGAAATGGAAATAAAGCAAGGTAGGTTAATTTGGCTAAGTAGCTAAAAATTAAAGAATGACTAAATGATATCAATAATGCAGGTGAACAAGTAGTATAAAGAAGAGTCAAGTCAAATTCTAACCTACAAACATGGGTAAATTACATAAGAAAGATACAAAATAGGCTCAAATCTCACCAAGGTATATATTCTACAAACGATGATCCACAACCTAATAAACACTACAAGAAAAAGGTTGTTTAGAGACCAATTTTTAGCTACCAAATGAAATGGTTACTAATTATGACCAAAATAGTCACAAATTAGATTTTGGTTGTTAAATAACTACAAAATAGAAGTAATTATTGAATTTAGTGATCAATTAAGTCAAATAATTGGCATCTAACATTAGCTACCAAGGTTTTAGTGACCTATACTATTAGATTCCAAATTAGTCTCTAACTTAATTAGATACCAATTTAAAATCTAATGGTATAGGTCACTAAAACCTTGGTAGCTAATGTTAGATACAAATTATGACTTAATTGGTCACTAAATTCAATCATTACTTCTATTTTGTAGTTATTTAGCAACCAAAATTTAATTTGGTGACTATTTTGGTCACAGTTAGCAACCATTTCATTTGGTAGTTAAATATTGGTCTCTAAATAGCTTTTTTCTTGTAGTGAAGCAAACAAAACTCATTACTCTAAATGTAAGAAATAAATTCATTGTGCTTGAAACTTCTAACTCAATGATGAAACCAAATATTTGCCTCTCTGACACTCACATATATGTAACACCCTTATTGAGCTCAATATGACATATATTCTTCCAAATTCTTAGATATCATCATGGTACTCATTTTCTGAGTCCTCTCTTTTCCTTATCACTTTCTTTGAAGTTGTATGCTTATTCTGATGTTAATTGAGTTGGTGACCTCACTTATCATAAGTTTAGTACTAGTTTTAGTATTTTTCCGAGACTCTCTTATCTCTAGGAAGAGCAAGAAGTAAGATATTGTTTTTTGTTTATCTACTGAAATTGAATGTGTCGTAGCTCTAATCACTACTGAAGTAATTTGGTTATGTTGACTTATTTCTAACATGGGTGTTTTTCTTTCTGGACCAACTCCTATATATTGTGAAAACAAAAGTACTATTTTTCTCATAACTTAGGCTTCGTCAATTTACAAATCATATTGAAATTAATTACAAGTTCATTTATCTTCATCTTCACCATGAATCATTACATTATTTTTCATCTCTTTAGCTATGTAAATTGTTGATATTTATTTTCAAAACCTCACTTTCCCAAACATTTTAATGTTTTGATTGAGAAATTATCCATCCTTTATACTAATGCGTAATGTTATATATAGAGAGAAGGTAGTTTAATCTTTACGTATATATCGTCATATTTATATATTTAATTTTTCCTTTGGATCTTTTAACTCTATGAAAGTTAATTATATTTTTTCTTCTCATATATCTTCATCTTTTGTTTTACTGTGATCTTGACCAACATTAATCCACAGCTTAGAAATAAAGGATCGTTATCGAAAACAGTATGAATGTATTATTTTTTTTCTTTTGTAATATATTTTAATTGATCCAGAAGTTTATAACATAAAATCTAGAGTGAGGAAAGATTTAGGATGTTGAGATTCCTCATCATCACTTTGTCATCATCCTTAACTCAAATAGAGAGAGTGAGAAGGTCTACTTTGTTGGTGGAAGTTCTATACAGCTGAAAGTATTAAAGATAGACACATCACACACCAACTTGCTTGTTGGGAATATATGAGCCGCCCCAGAATCTTGTGGTTCTTTAACTCATCAACCATTTGCTTCACTAGAAGTTCCTCCGTCTTAGGTTCCGTTGCTTTATTTGCTTTCTCCTTCATACTAATACTTATTCTCCAAGTGACCAAATGTTATATTTATCACTATTCTTTTTGGTTCCTTTTTCCACTCAACTAACATTCCCCTTGGTGACTATTCATGTTCAAGTAGATGGCCGTTATATCTTTCCTTTCCTTTGTTATCCCTTTTATAAATTTCTCATTAAAATATTAAGATAAGTAATACATTTTGTATCTCAATAAAATAATTATCATCATTTTTTTATTTTATTTTTTATATTACTATGAATATATGAACGTATACTAATTCCCGATTAGATGAAAGATCGGGATAATTAGAAAGAGTAATCCGGGTTATTTTTAATTTTAGAAATAAGAGATAAATATTAACATTTATTAAAAAATGTTACTAAGAAACCGAAGAAGTAAATGTATTTGTGTACGAAGACAGAAAATAAAGTGGTCCATTTTCTAGGGATAAGATCATCAACTTGAATAAGGTAGATTGCTGGGATTCAATCACCAATGGAACCTAAAGTGTTTGTTTCTTTTTTCCCTTTTACAATTAATGTAGATGTTCCATTAAGTTGATGTATTTAATTGATGTGGTCCTTTATGTCTATGTCCACAACATTGGTAAACTAAAGGTAAAAGTCAATTCTCACTTGAATATCTCGGGCAGAAGATTAACCAATTAAAGCATTCATTCTGAATATATTATTATAACTTCAAATTTGCAATAAAAAAAATAACTAAAATGAAGATGATTTATGCTCAATTTCTTATATTTGTTATATATATTATTTATTAAACTATATCTATCGTATCCATATTTTTTCTATCAAAAGTATAGTGTAGGAACATGAAACATTTGTTGACTCTCTTCTCTGTATGATAAATCACATTTGTTAATGTTTGAAATAGACATGCATTGATTCAAAAGGATCCTTAATCACCCAATGCTATATTCGTTGTTAATAATGTTAAAACTCGGTCCATCTAATACTTCTTTATATAAACTTAGATTATATCTCATTTAAAAATTTTAACATTAATAAATATAAAAGTATTTAAATTAATCTTTGAACTGGATAACATATATTTTCTTTAATAAGTTACAATTACATACATTAGAGCCATATGCTTGATCATCTATGAGAATGTTTAAATAATTAATGCTTAACTTTAGAGTAATAAAAGCACAAAGAGTTAATATTTTATATTTAAAATTAATATATAATGGTAAGAATCAATTATTTAAATATCTTGAACATTACAAACAACGTTCACTTTATAATTTTTTATAAATATGGAAATAAAATGAAAATTTACAAACTTTTAGATACTCACTTCTATGGTATTGATACTTAAACTTGCTAGATACTCAATATCAATAGACGTTCATTACAAGTATTTTTGAATAATCTTTAAGTACTTGGGTTTCTTGAGTTATTTATTATGTTTCTCTAAACTTTGTTTATAGATATTGAAATTGATATGTGCAACTTGTTAATTTTGTTTTCTAAAAGATTCTAATATCTTCATTTTGGTGTTAATTTTGTTTTCTAAATGGTTCTAATATCTTTATTTTGGTGTTGAGCAATTTCAATTTGTTGTTTCAGTATCTCTATAGTTTTCTTAATCTTCTTTTTGGTATTGGAAGGACAAAATAGAACTTTGATTCTGGCATCAAATCTTTAATCTTTTGAATATTTTTTTTATGTCAAATGTGTTCTAAAAAAGGACTTAAAAAAGATATGTGTATAACATATTAAAATGAAACTATAAACAACCAAAACTTTATTATGTAAGAATATCATGAATTGCACGAGAAAAGAGAGATAACCAAATTTTTAATTTTAATATTCTTATTCAGAAAACAAATATTTTTTAATTAACATTTATCTTAACTAAATATGAAGATATTGCAATAGGGAATTAAACTAACCAAAAAAATTAAATTCTATCTTTAAAAAAAATAGAATATAACAAGATTTTGTTTTTATTCTATATTTTTACTCATTAAAATGTGTTTTATCTTTTAATAAATCAGATTCTGTCTTTATAAAAAAATGACAGAAAAATAATAAATAATAAGATTTTTGATTTTATGTTTTTATTCATTAAAATGTGGTTTATCTTTCATTAAATCAAATTCATCTTTATAAAAAAACTGAACGAATAAATAAGAGATAACAAGATCTTTTATTTTATTTTATGTTTTTACTTATTAAAATGTGTTTTATCTTTTAATAAAAATTTAAGCAAGTGTATCTCTAAATAATATTTTCTTTCAAAAACTCATTTTCTATAAAATAATCAATTTAACTAAAAACTGAAACATGTTATTTAAAATCATCTAACATGAAAATTCTGAGTAGATACTTTGACTTTGACCACCTATTTTGACCAATTTTAACCATCTAACCCTGTAAATTTTAATTATATAATATACAAAAATCATGTATTTGTTATGTAGCTTTGCAAATTATTGTTGGAATAAATGATTAAATAAAAGATTGATAAGTGTCAAAGCATGAGTGGCTCAAATCCTCTCCATTGGAAGAGCGTCAAGTGTCCAAAACATCTACATAGAGTGCTTAACCATAGCTTCCATGGCAAGTTAGGATTTTTGACCTAACTAGGCACCCAAGCTAGGGTTTAACCCTAGTGATGCCCTAAAGTTCTCCTAAGGCTAGGGTTTTTAACCTAATCAAAGTTTGGTCCAAATACAAGGAACATAAGAGAAATCCTACACTACTTGGCCCAAAAAACCCTATTCTAGTTTTTTTATTTTTTATAGTGACAAGAAGAAAAGAAAAGGAAGCCTTAATATTTTACTCTCTATATGAGAAGAGTCTTCTAAGTTCCATCTTCCTCTTCCATTTTTCTAGCCATTGCTTGAGTCATTGGTCCAATTTGTTCTTTCATAGATGGGTCCTCTACAGCCATGCTCTTATAAAGTCCAAATTTGAATGAGTATTGTTATGCTATCAAACTTCATGTTTATACTTGTTTCTAAGCTCTCCCTATAGTAGTCTCCTTCTTGACTCTATCCTAGACTTTTCCTAGTAGTGTTGGCCTAACCTTACACTAGAATCAAATCTCCAAAAACCATTGCAAACCGAGACATTGTTACACTTCCTACATGGTTTTGCCATTCTTCATCATCCATAGAACATATTCAAAACAAATATTGAAGAGGAAGGACTTACTATGCACATGGAAGGTCTACTTTTATCAACTATCTTCTCCCAATGCCCATATAAATCCCTTCATCAAGAAGAAGAACAAGAAAGATGTTCATTGCGCTAAAAGATTGTTCAAATTTTGTATGTCTCTAGAATGCTTCATAGAGAGATCCCCACGCTGATTGTAAAGAATCTGCAATATCTTTGGATCTGAAGAAGTCTCCAAAAAAACACTGAGAGGGTTCATCCATCTACCTTGAATAGAGAGTTTATCCATTTCATACATCAAAAGACGCAACCCTTCGTAGAGAGCAAAGACAATAATTTGAAATATGATAGAGAACAAAAGATGCAATCCTCCCTAGTAGTCACACCCAATGATTTATTGATCATTAAAACCCTCAACCTTCATATCTTAAATAGGAGTGGTTATTTGGCAAACAATATTCGTTAAGTCAGGAATGACTTGATAAAGAATACTCAAGAGAGTATCCAAAAGTGGCTAGGTACAAAAAGAATACTCAATTAATATAAGACTGGCTTAGTAAAGAATACTTCATCAAGCTAGAATTCGCTTGGGAAAGAATATTCGGTGATGTGGTCAACCAAGAGTGATTGTGATCCAAAACAGTACTCGTTGAGCCAGAAGTGGCTACAAGTTAAAAAAAACACTCAGTTAAGCTAGGAGTGATTTGTGTCAAGACTACTCAAGGGATTAACAAAAAGTGGCTAAAAGCCCAAAGAATACTCTAAATGTACTTCGCAACATCAGTCTATCCAGTGGAACTCAATTTGTTGATTGAGAACTGAATATGGTAATTTGTAATAAATATACCAATAATTGTATCCATTTTTTTCTTCCTTATTTTTTTATACTATATGTTATTATCATCTGCACTAATAAAGAAAACAAAATTAATTATGAATTTGCTTATTTGAGTGATTTAACTAAATCTTTAAATTCCACATTTTATAATCCGTCAAATGCAGGAAATGTCATCTGATGCATTAATAAAACAACTTAAAAAATACTTAACTCAAGTGATTTAATTTAGTAACTAAATTATAAAATTTATCAGACAAAAGAGTTATAGTTTGATGACTTCATTAACTAAACAATCATATAAGTATTTCCAATCAATGTTTTGATAAATATTTTAAATTTAATGAAAACACAATTCAACCCTCCCTTCTTCTGTTTTTTCTTGTTTCTACAATTGGTATTAGAGTCTACCTTGAGCATGTGAATGTGACTAGAGAAAAATATCCAACTTTACAAATAGCGAGCATCAGATGCAACAAAATGAGGTACATTTCAATTTCTAACTTCCCTTAGCTTAAAATACTCGTACGACACTACACTCATTGTTGAATAGATAGACATTGTGTTATATGGCACCTTTCGACCATTAGATAAGTTCAATGTCACCTTTCGAGGTTTTCTATTGAGCTCAAACCTGCAACATTTGGGTAAAGTAATTCGCAACATCTTTTCAGCATAATGATTCCATACATAGGATCACAAGACTGTGTCATAGAAAGATAAGTTTGTTCTTTTTCATGTGATGCAAGGCAAGAAGTTCAATCTTCCAACACTCATCCTAGAACATTAATGATAGCTTTGTGCAAAAAAGAAGCAAGACCCACATTCTTTATTGCATCCTATTCACTATCATAATGCTCTTATTTAACATTCAAGCTCAAGAACTGTCAACAAACAAAAATTGTGATGAGTAGAATGTGCCTACCTTGACTAAATCCAAGTAGGCTATGTAGTGAAAAAAGCTCTTAGTAAGCTTTTAGAGTTTGAAACATCAACCTCTTAGACTAAACCTGAACCAACCCCTCACATAAAGCAAGCTCTACCAAATGGATGCAACCCAAGCTACTACAAAATGCTAAACCACCTCAAATGTTTCAAGCAAGATCAAATTTGATCCTAGTGCACACCTTTTTGACTCGTACAATCTGATAACATAGGATAAATGATATTTTAATTTTCTTCTTGAAGAGAGAGAAAAAGTGAGAGCACAATAGAGTTTTGTTCTAATGGATATATCACTGCTGTTCTATTTTATTGCTCTATTTTTTTCATAAAATGTGGAGTACAATATATAATCACAAAATAGACTCTTCAAATTCATCTTTCTACCTATAACAAATATGTTATGATTAACATTATAATTAACATTCAAAACAAAATTAAATGTATTAATCATTAACCATCTAGATTCCTACTAAACAGAAATGCACACCCCTGAACAAAAATGATTGTATTTGAGTTTAATGTTAACAAATCCCTCCCTTAAACTCAAACCTTCCATTTCAATAATCTCCTTCAAGTTATAGACCTGTTGCTACTGTCACCAGTAAGTAAATCTTGTGTGTCCATAGTGTGACCAGCTGAGAAATAACGACCAATGATTTTTCTCACTTTCATCTTTTTCGAAAGATTTTCACTTGAAGTACTCTTCTTTAAAATCAATGAATGTTTACCATTTGAAAAAACCACACATGAAGCTGAAGCATTATTAATTTCAGTATCGCTCTAAAATTTCCTTGTCTTTCTTGGAAATTAGGTGATTCAAACTGGAGAGACTCTTTATCCTCCGAATTCAAAACAATAAGTAAAAAGTCCTTCTTCTGGTTCCCAAAATCTTCTGGTTGAACTTCTAAAGTTTTGGTCTGCCTTAAAATTTCATCAGCCTCTTTTGTCTCTCCCTTATTTCTTGATATTGCAACAAGAATGCTTGAAGATAAATCATGTACAAAAAGATTCGTTGTATGTGTAGACATACCAATAGCTTCCTTAATTGGCTATACTTTTATGGTCATAGGTTTAGATTCATCATCCTTCCACCATAGATCAGTAAACATTAAATTCAATGACGGATCATGCATATCCTCTTCTGAAACAACCACATCACTTTCTTCATCAAGTGAAGGATTAAAAATTTCATCTTTCATCAGATGAGCCATAAAATGTGCTTTATTCTTTGTTGCTTCCATCTCTAGCATTTTGGCTTCTAATGCTTTGGATGTTTTAAAAATTTCTTCTACATTCTCAACACCTAAGAGAAATGACCTTTATCTTTAAATTGAGTTTGAACATCTGATTCTTTGTCATTTCAATGTGTGCAAGCACTCGACCACGTTTATCCTTAAGTGTAACATTTGATCCTTTATGAAAATTGAACATCCTTTTCTCTAATAATCGTCCTATACTAAGAATATTATTTTTAAAATTAGGTACACAATAGACATCCTTCATAGTACCTAGTTTTCCATCATTTCGGGAAAAACATATTTTTCCTCTGCCTATGATTGGTACTTTCATTGAGTCTCCGAAAGACATGTGTGTGTCTTCTGTCTCTTGTATATCAATGAAGAGATGTGTGTGCCCACACATACGATTGCTAGCACCAGTGTCTAGATATCACACCGTGTCACTGTCCAAATTAATGCCTTCATTTGCCATCATGAGGATCCTTCTCTTCTATTTCATCTTCCTCAACTAAATTTGCATTTTCTTCCACTTTCTTCTTGGCATAGCAATCCTTTGTGTAGTGCCCATATTTTCCACAATTGTAGCAATCAACATTTGGACGATTAGAATGACCACCTCTTCCATGATGTGACCTCGTCGATGCCAGTTTTGCTAATTTGTTTATCTTCTCTCTTCATTGTTGTTTCCACTACCACGGTCTCTGCTACGACCGTAACTACAGCCTCCGCGTCCTCGTCCTAGGTTGTATTGTGCATACATCTCCTTGTCTTCCTTGATGGTCATCTTCGTTTGTAAGGCTTCTTCCAGGACTTCTTATTTTTTTTCTTTCTTTTGTTGTACATGTGCTTTAAGAGAACCCTCAAGATCATTGATGGTCATTTCTTCCAAATTTCTTAACTCCTCGATTGCAGATACAACATTTTCAAAGTCATTAGTTAATGATCGAAGAATTTTCTCAACAACCCTTACATATGTGAGGTTTCTCCATTGTGTTTAAGTTGATTGACTACTGTTTGCACACGAATGATGTAACTAGATATATCTTTTGAATATTTAATCTTTATAGCCTCCAACTCACCTCGTAGAGTTTGAAGACACATCTTCTTAACTTGGTTGAAACCCTTGAACACTTTTTTCAAGATGTCCCACGCTTCCTTCGAAGTTGATACACCAACAATCTTCTCAAAAATTGACTCATCAACAACTTTATACAATATGTATAAAGCTACCTTATCTTTTGATTGTGTCTCTTTCAACATTTTGTTTTGGGCCACAGAATATCTATAGTATTTTCTAGTTCTTCAAAACCTTCTTGTACCACCTCCCAATTATCTTGATACCCAAGAAAGACTTTTATTTGGATGCTTCAACTATCATAATTTGTAGTCTTTGTTAATCGGGGCAGTGGCGAATTATCGGTCACACTTGTCATAGCTCTTATACCAATTTGATAACAGAGGACAAATGATACTTTAATTTTTCTGTTGAAGAGAAAGAGAAAAAGTGAAAGCAGAATAAACTTTTGTTCTTGATGGATATACCACTCTTTTCTTCTATTGTTCTATTTTTCATAAAATGTGAAATATAATATATATTCTCATAATAGATTCTTCAAATTTATCTTTCTAGCCATAACAACTATGCTTATTAACATTATAATTAACATTAAACTCAAAATTAAAGGTATTAGTTATTGACCATAGATACCCTTTTGCTCTCGAGTAATTCTGATAGAGATGATTGTCGTTGTAACTAAAGTCAACTTACTTCTCTCCTGATTCGTGAATCGAGATCCATCGGTGTCTTACAATGTCTGCCGAAGGAGAACGAGAAAGTCTCAAGTATAGGTTGCTGGGTTAGGAGGGCAATATTGATTCATGGGGCCACGTGTATGTTAGGAATTGGAGTGGAGAAACTGCTGGCAGTGAAAGAAAAGGAAAATCACGTTTCGTTTGTAGCAACGCTATTAAGCGCGTCACATTTTTCTCCTTAAACGTGATTTTGCTAATCGAATCGAAAGCAATATAGCATAGCCCCACCCATGGTTTGAAATCCAGTTCCGTAAATACCAAACCCTTCCTTCTTCCTTCTTGTATTCCACCATTTCCCTCTTCACGCAATGAACAGAGTGACGAAGAAAGTTTGTTTGCACTGAGGGTGTGAATCAAACAGTGGCAAGTCAACTACCGAGGAAGAATTTTTAAAGGATATGAATTATGCTTTAGATTATGGTAATGGACCTCGTCCTACGTCGGGCTTATTCGAGACATGTTCTCTTGGTTTAAAATGGATGCAACATTATATCAAACTAATGAATTCTTTGAAATTCCTCCAAAAGTGACCAAGTTGGCATCTGAAAGGATGGTGATGGTGTTCCCTTTGTCTTTAAGGCATGCCAATTCCTATGCATCAAAACGTGTGGCTCTTAATTGGAGATGCAACCCACACTGTCTTGCTCGTCAAGGAGTTAATTTGGGGATTGCTTTGGGCACTGATATTGGAGGGGTAAATTTATTAAACTAGTGAGGTAAATTTAGGCACTGATATTGGGGTCCACGTGGTATTTTTTTTTCTTGTCTTCTGTATCTAGTTTTTTTCTTTTAAAAAGTTATATGCTTGGAGCTGTTTCTTTTTTCAATAGTTTTGAGGGTCTATTTTTCATATGGTGCATCTAAAATCAAATTAAGTTATGGGCTTCACAATGCAGCAGCTGGCCCAAGTTTTTTATATAGTTTAAATCCTAGTTCCGGATGCAAATTATATTGGTTTAAATCTTAGTTTGCATAGGGCAGCTGTGCTTACCAATTTGTAGTGTTTGATCATGAGTATGGCCATATTGAGTTTTGGAGCAATTTGATAATCAAAAATTTCATTTTTCATAAAATTTTCAAAAATTATCACATTGAGTCTAGACTCACTTTTTCATCTCCAAAAAATGTCAGGAAATTATCCTCGTAAGTCTCAAATAACTTATAATTAAATTTTCTATTTTCACCAATTTTGAAAATTATCATGTTGAGTCTTCGACTTGCTTAATAATTAAGATTTCACTTTTGTAAAATTATGTAAATGATTATCTTGAGTCTCAAACATGTTCGATAATTAGTTAAGATTTTTATTTTTTACAATATTTGTTTATGTAAAATTTCAAAAGTACACGATTATTATGTTAGACTTGACAATTAAATTTTTTAATACATAAACATTCTTAAAAAAAAAATTCAACCAACAAATCAATCTTTCACTCAAAGAATTACATTTTCCTAATTTTTCATTGTAAATGGAAATACATATTAGCATTGTAAATGGAAATACATATTAGCATCAAGTCTAAATAAAATTTTTAAAAAAATATTTTCTTTATTTTTTTTATATGTTTTGTTTAATTTTGGGTGGGGGAATAAATATTTTAAAAATCCACGTCATTTTACTCAAATTAAATGTATCAGTTTACGAAGAATATTGTAGGGTATTAACATCTTTCCTATATGTAAGTGACTCTAAGACCCTCAATTCAATTTTATATATCATTTTTTTGTAGTTTTGTATAATAAATTATGGTGGTATACCACTGTTTTTCAAGATTTTATTGTTGTGTCATCATAACCCCGGTTACAACAATACCACACTTCTCTATCTATCATAGTTGTTTAGTCATGAGTGGTTGAGTGTCCAAATAATACTCAAATTACTTAGTTAGGAGTGATTGGGATTAAAAAAAATTACTTGATTATAATCCAATAGCAGTAGTTGTTAGCATTTTTCTTTGTTGTGATTGACAAGTGTACCAGTCGCTTATATACCAAGTAATAAATATAGTGTTTTCTCCAATAGACTTGTACAATATACAACAATAAATACAATTATAGAAAAATTAGCTATAAATAATTCTAGAGTTTGAATTTTATATGAGAAAATAAAATTAAAACAATTAAAATATATTTTTGTAATTTTAATGAACAATTGGAATGTGAAAAAAAAAATGGATATGAAATGGAATGCAATTGCTAGGATTAAACTTTCATCAAACCTCACTCTCATGCATCAAATCAATTATTTTCTTTCCAAAAAAATGTAGATTATATTACATTCTTGGCCCAAGTGCACATTCTGAGCCCGACTCAAGAAAGTGGTGCCCAACCGAGTAGCGCCCAGTTCAAGTTTGTTGAACCCGGCTTAGCTATCAACATCAACAATCCAACTTTACCCTTATTTACTCCTCAAGGATTCCAATCTTTCTCTTCTTGACCCAAATGCCTCATTTTCAATTATTTGAAAAAATTAGTAGGATTTAAATTAAAATTTGATTGGAAACTCAAGTGACAAATTATTTATAATAAGGAACAAATTATTTATAAAAAGAGAGAAAAATATGGGATTTAGCAGGCTCCAAGCTTAAAAAGAGTTGATTTCATTATGAAAATAAGTCCAAAATTATGATAAAAAATAATGTTATCAATACACTTAGTTCGTTTTAGACCTACTAGAACTGTTTCTATAAGTGGCAAACAATATGGTCTCATTATTGTGGATGACTACTCTAGATGGACATGGGTTAAGTTTTAAACGACAAGGATGATACTTTCAAAGTCCTTTTTAAATTCTTAAAACAAGTTTAAAAAGAAAAAAAGTTTATCAACTGTTTCTACCAGTGTTGATCATGGTGGAGAATTGAAAACGAAAACTTTCAAGCTTTTTGCGAAAAATATGATTTCAACCATAACTTCTCTACTCCCTGAACAACAAAACAAAATGGTGCTATTGAGAGTAAGAAGATCTTTACAAGAAGTGACTGAAACCATGCTTAATATAAACTCAATTCCCAAGCACTTTTAGGCGGAAGCAATCAATACAACTTGTTGTTTATAAAATATAGTTTACATTAGTCCATTGATAAAGAAGACTCCTTATGAACTATGAAAAAACAAGAAACTCAATATTTCTCAAAACTCGCTTTCGTTCTTAGAAAATTCTTGTTGTTTTTGGATTATAACACCATGTATTTCCTTTTTCTCCATTCAATTTTGGAAACAACTCACAACTTAGGCTCAAATTCAACTCCAAATCAACTAGCAAGTGCATGTATCATGTTCAAGCAAGTGATTCAACTTAAAAGCTCAAATAAAGAAATATTATTAGAATGTCTTGGCCTACTACAGGTAATTAAGGAAAAAAATTAGAACTTTGCTTAAGAACTAGGAGCCAAGGAGAACTCAAATGAAGAAAAAAAAAACAAATTAATTAGGTTTTCATGCTTTTTTACTTGGGAGAATTGTGTAAAAGGTAGGACAACTTGTAACGAAATTATGAAAAAGTAAATGAACTAAACAAGACTATAAACAACTTGAAAGGATTCAGAAAATTAAAGGTTAAATAACACATGTTAAAAACAAATTCAAACTATGACAAAAGAAACTAACAAAACATGCAATAGAGATTCTTAAATCATGACATTAATTCAAGGAAAAACATTGATTAAAGAAATTAAATTATCCTAAACACAAAGGATTTATGAACAAGACTTAAAAAACTGAGAAAAAAAGGAATACTTATCTCTTGTAAACCTTTAAGCCGACTCTTGATACCAAAATGATGGAAACACCTTCTTCTATGACAAAGACTTATAAAATTCTTAAAAAATTTCATGTCTCTAGAGAGACTTGGTTTCCTATCCTCCAAGGAAGGTTCCTTTATGAAAAACTTATGAGAAGATTATTCCCGTGTTATGACCACAACAATAAGAAGATTGCAAAAATGCTCATCAATTCTTATTCAAAGTCGAGTCTTACATGCACCAAGGGGTCTTATTTATAAATTTCTAGCTCCTTGGCACTTCTTATCAGAAAAAAATTGGGACTAATAAGGTTACAAAGAAGCAAAAACCAAAGCCCTTTCTTAGCTTGTTGTAACAAACAAAATTGGCCTAAAAATGGTCTCTCTCAAGTGATATGGTACTCTTAGCTTCTATGCTTTCTCCTTCATGTGTTGGTTGAATATTCCATGCTTCTTTAGTGTTCTTGGATGACTATTAAAGCCCAATTCAAAGTTGAATTAAGGCCTAACTAAAGGACACATATGTCTATATAAAAACCTTCAACAAATACACTTATACAATGTGTCCAAGATTATTCTTCTTGATATTCAAAGCTTCAAATTTCATTTTTCAAACTTATATGCTAGAGCGATATCTATTAATTTCAGTAATTCATCATACTTGTAATTGAACCATATTTGAGTTGTTTACAAGCATTCTGTCCACTGTCACTGTTTTAGATCTTTGTGTCACTGCTTTAGAAATCTGTATTTTGTTCACTGATTCATATATTGTTGTTGTTCCAGTAAATCAACCTGTTAAAAGTTGTTTTTAACAAGTTAATATTATGCTGCTAGTTGGAAATTTGTATATGTTCCGAAAAGAAAATTTTGATAAGTTGTTTTAATTTCAACCTGTTATTTAATTTTTTCCAGAACTGCCATAAGGTCTTTTAGCAAGTTGATTTTGAATTTTAACAAGCTGTTTTTATTGATTAAGCATATTGGACTCATTTTGACTTGTTGTTTGTGCATTGTAACTTGTTGTTTTTGTGTATTCTCTACATTATAATCATAGTTTAATAAAAATACTCATTCATACTTTCTAGCTTTTCGAAAAGAGTTAATAGTTTAATTTACCTCCCTCTTTGACTTTGGCCATCATATATTTCAACTGAAAGGAAATGAATGTTAATTGTAATATGTGTATATATTTATGATTGATGTGGTGATTGAGACATAGTATCTTCAGGAAAAGAGATACCCATTGAGATTATTATGATATGCATTGTGTAAGGATTTGTGTTAAAGGGTATCCTGACTCTACTAGTATATTGATATCATATAAATGAAAATTATTAGGTGGGGAGATCCAAATGAGGTTTATATGAGTGACTTCGGTTTAAAATATAGCCACGAAGAAAAGAACATATAGGATTGATGAGAGATTGATGGACCCTTTGTATTTGTGACTGACTCACATTAGGAGGAAGTATGATAGGTGCAGACCTCTGAGTCTAATTCAACGCACGATACTCTAGAATTAAGGTGAAGTGTTTATGTTTGAGAGTTATGATATCATAAAATTGATTTTATTATAAGTTAGATACTGTATAGTTTTAGTATATGATTGTGATTGTTTATATCTTTATTCAGATAGAAAATTTAATTCATATTGATTTTCTTTTTATGTTTGTTTTTGTTTTAAATTCTATAATAATAATGTGTTACATATAAACAAATGACTTAACAGGAAATAAAACTCTATGTGAACAAGATGATGGAAAGTTATAATTTATCTTATTATTTTAATATTTTTAGCTATTTCTATGTGTATATTTGGAGATTAAAAAAACATGTTTTGTAATACTTTATTTATTCATATATATATATATATATATTATTATATGTGTATATATTTCTTTAGCCTTGGTAAGTGGGAATGTTACAAAGATGACTTGATTAACTTTAAAAATATTATTTACATCCTTATATAGTTATATTGTGCATGATAGGTTGAAAGACAAAAAATTATTATTATTATGTATACCTATTTCATAAATAAAATATAATTTATACCTATTTTATAAATAAAATATAATGAAAGTTAATTTTTATTCTAAAAGTTATAGAATAAATTATATTATAAAAACAAAGATTTATTTATTTAAAACTAATAAAAATCATCTTCGTCAATTATCTACTTTTTTTATGATGATGTGTCATCCAGTTATATGTTTTATTTTAAAAATATAATATTTAACCGATGTTTGAATTTCAGTGAAAGAGAAGACTTATTCTTATAATTAAAGAAAATCTTATGATGACACAAAAAAACACCCATCTTTTATGAAATGTATGTATGAATTATTTATTTAGAATGGAAAATAATTTTTTTTCTAGTTTAAAAAATTTATATAAATATTTTCAAATTAGTAATTATCATTTAACACTTCATACAGATAAGATTAAAATTTGTTTCTACTATTGAATAGTCTTACTGAAGATATATTTATAAAAGTAATATGCTATTTTAGTTATATGGAATTTTTATACTCATTTCATTTCAAAGTCTGGTAAATAATTTTTAAGAGTATTACATATTTATTTAAGTATTTCAAAATTTTATTTAAATTATTTTATAAAACAAAATTAATATGTAGCGTCACATAACCGCACACATTCATGAAATATCTTCGCTAAATTAGTCAGTAGAATGTTTCAAAATTTTAAGAATTAATGATCATGAAAAATAAATTTGAAAAATAATATAATATTTGAATGGTAAATATTAATGTGATTGGTAAAGATAATTAAATCTTAATTAATTAATAAATATATATTATCAATGAGTTTAAATAATTTTTGAAAACTGTGAAATTATTTGACTTTATAAGGAAAAGGACAACATACATAAACGTAGGCACGGAGTGTTGTTCTAGAAAAGAAAGAGAACTGGAAAAAAAAAATGCAAAGATTGCTTTCTCGCAACTCATTTGTTTTCACTGATATATATATATATATATATATATATATATATATATATATATATATATATATATATATATGACAAATTTAAAAATTTACAAAAAATAGAGTCTATATTTTCATGTATATTCATGAAGAAATACGTTGCAAATTATATAACTAATACAATTAATTATATGAAGCATACTTAAAATATTTATGACATAAATAATTATATATAAATGTTTTAATTCATAAAATATATATGTTAGATATATGTTCGCACTATAATGAATTATAACGTAAATATTTAATTAACATTCATGTTTTTAATAGTTATAATAAATGATTAAAAATATACTTAAATAATAAATAAAATAAAAAATATTAATAAAACTATATTTAACATTTTTAGTTTAAATATTTTTCTACTTTTTGATTTTTCATCCTCTAACCCATATGAGAGAGAGTGGCTGTTTTGGTGAAGTAAATCTAGGCATCCATGTTATGGTTATGTTGCTTTTAAGCGAAACAATAAAGATAGAGAGAGAAGGGTGAAAGAGAAACCAGAAAAGCTGTTGTGAGGGTCCCTTTCGAAAGGTGTGGTGGAGGCATGTAAGGGATCTACCCTCAAAGAGCATCTAGACAAACATACTGCCATTAGATAAATTTATTTGTATATATAATATATATAATATATAAATTTGTATGTGTGAAAACCACCGGTTCTAACTTCTAACTAGCAAGTAAAACTCAAATTCTAATAGACAAAATTTAGAGTCACTTCTTTTAGATGTTTTAACTTCAATTTTCACCTTAATATTCAAACTCAAATAATATTCCAACAATTTCAGTTCAATATACTTTTAACTAACAACTTATACTAAATCCTTAGTTTAAAACAATGCTTAAATAAATTAAGACATGAAGATGCTCTTAATCTTAATTCTTAAGAGATATAGACTTTTCAATGCATAAGAATATATTAACATAGATTAATATAAATATGTAAATGGGTTTACAATATTTCTTAGTTACATTTCATGATTGATATTTTAAGATATCGATATCTATTAATTGTAAGCTTGGTTGAAACCTATGGACATTTCAATACTTTTTGAAAGAATATTTTTTGACAAAGGAAGTTGGAATTAACCTCCTGACTTTAAATGATAAAATTGTCTTATATGATTAGGACTGTAAAATTGATGATAGAAAGAGTAAATGTATTTAAGTTTTGTTCATGTACACAACAATATGGTAATAATAAAAAAAAAAAAACCAAATGAAGCAAGTGAAAGTGAAAGTGAGGAGTGAATTGGTGAAAGTGGAAAGAGGGTAGAAGATGGAGCAGTTTTGGAGATGGAATGAATATTGTGTGTTGGTGGTATTGAGTATTATGTCGTGTGTTGTGTAGTGTAGTGTGGTATAAGAACAACATCTGAAAGAGGGGCAGTGATGCAGTCACGGATATTTAACACCTCCATTCCGACCAAACACTGTCAACTTTACCACTGCCATCACCGAGGCCTCCCATAGGGCCAGAATGAATTCCTCTTCCCTATAACTGTTATCTCTTGTCTGCCTATGTGCTGATATATGGAGGAAAATCTGTTCAAAACTTTGCAACACGACACTAGTTGGGTGGTTCCCTAAGGTGGTTTGCCCAAGACCAATAGGGTATTAACCAACCCAACCGGATTGTGGTTCCACTTTGGTTAGTACATTACATAAGTGTAAAAAGGAGCTCAGTTAGCAAAAAGGCAAAAATGGTGTGTGAAGAGAGAGAGAAAAGAAGAGAGATAGGGAGGGGGAAAAATGGGTTAGGCTGAAAAGGGTGTTGCTATAACATTCTTGGTTTGGTTAAGTTTAGTTTAGTTTGCTTTGCAGAGAGTGATGGAAGTGGGAAAATTGAATGGCATGAACTTTTGGAAGAAGCAGAAGCAAGGTTCAGAGTTGTGGCAGTTGCACAAGCAACAAGAAGGTGAGAGTGGAAAGAAACAAAGCTGGGAGTGCAAGGAATCATAAACCCGTTAGGAATAAGTGCAAAGCTTGATCAAAAGCTGGAAGAGGAAAATTCCAACACCAACATCATCACCAACAAGGGTCTGACTCTGGATCCTCACAGGAATTACCACCACCATCATCATCATCATCTTCATCTTCTGCATCATTCTCATCATCAAAATCTGGTCGAAGAAGAAGGAGAAAACCAACAAGACCACCAATTTCAACACCTCCATCAACAACGACAAGATGAACAACAATCTTACACAGGTTTAGACACGGAGCTCTTAAACCCACTTCAGCTACCAAAGAAACGCTCTTCCCTCCCTCCTCTTCCACCACCGCCTTCCTCGCTTACTTCAACCGAACATGCGAGAAAGATGGGAGAATCACAGAACCACCATCTTCATCACCAAGCACCAACCCCGTCGAGATCGGCGATGAGAGGCGGCGGCGGCGAGATCGTGGAGGTGCAAGGCGGCCACATTGTCCGCTCCACCGGGCGGAAGGACCGACACAGCAAGGTCTGCACTGCCAAAGGCCCCAGAGACCGCCGTGTGCGCCTGGCGGCTCACACCGCCATCCAATTCTACGACGTCCAGGACCGCCTCGGCTATGACCGCCCCAGCAAGGCGGTGGACTGGCTCATAAAGAAAGCGAAGACGGCCATCGACGAGCTGGCAGAGCTCCCACCATGGAACCCCGCGGCAACGTCAATGCAAGCGTCTCAGTCTCAGTCTCAGTCTCAGCAACAGGAAATCGTCCTCCGGGAGAACAAGTCTCTCCCTTTAGAAGACCCAATAGCCTTCAGTAGCCGTGGCGAGAGCAACGTTGTCTCCGCCGCTACCAGAGTTCCAGAACAATTTTCGCAGCAACAGTTGGAGAGTGAAAATGCTAACAACTTAAGCAACAGCAAGTACAACAGTGGTCCTGGTTTTCTGCCACCGTCTTTGGACACTGATAACATTGCTGAGACCATCAAGACTTTCTTTCCCGTCGAAGCTACCACGACGTCGTTTCAGAGTTACCCTCCGGCGCCACCGGATTTGAGGCAGCAAGATCTTCGTTTGTCGTTGCAGTCCTTTCAGGACCCTATCATGCTTCAGCAACAGCCTCAGAGCCACCAGGAGCCTGTGCTATTCGCCGGAACGGCGCTCGGCTTCGACGGCGGTTCCGGCTGGTCGGAGAACCAGCACCACCACTCGGAGGAGCATAGGTTGCTCTTCGGTGGCAGCAGTGGCCATGGCGGTGGGTTTGTGTTCAACACGCCGGCGCCGGCGTTTGGCCAATTGTTTTCTCAGAGGGGACCCCTTCAGTCCAGTAACACCCCTTCGGTTCGTGCTTGGATAGACCCTTCGGTCGATCATCACCACCACAACCATCACTATCTCTCGCCGCTGATCCACCAGGGCTCCGTCGCCGGTGGCTTCTCCGCTGGTGGTGGATTCTCTGGCTTTCGCATTCCAGCACGAATTCAGGGTGATGAGGAACACGACGGCGTATCCGACAAGCCGTCCTCTGCTTCCTCTGATTCTCGCCATTGAGTTGAAAAACGCATAAAAAACCCCAACTTTGTTCTTCCTGAGGTTCTCTTTCACGACCCAATTCTTGAAATCTCATGAGGGTTCCTCCCTGTTCATTTCTGTTACTCACTATTTTCTGTTGATGTTATTTTAGGGTTTGTGGGTTGCATTGAAGATGATTCAGTTGATGAAGAGAATATGCTTTTGGAATATTAGGATGAATGAATTTTCAAGCTGCAATGGGAATTCAAGAGAGTTGGGTTTGGATTTCTAGATGTGTTGATTTCAATGGCCTATGCCGTGGGAATGAAGAAAATCTGAAGCAGATATTCAGGTCTTCGCATCCCTCGGTATTTTATGTTTTGTGTTTTTCGTGCTTAATAAGTAGAACATGCAGTACTGTGTTTCTTTGTTTTCATCTGTGTTTGATTGCTATTGCTGTGTTTCCGTTTGTTAGTAGTGACTTCGTCATCTCTGTATTTCTTCCATTTCTACTTTATTGTAGTGATTTGAAAAACATTCTCGCTGAATAAAAGAACTAGCTTGCTCTTAGTTGTTGTATATTTCCTAGTTAGTGCAGACCCAGATGCAGGTAATGGGTTCTATCCGTGACAAAACAGGGTAAAACAAAATAAGCCGACACAAGAATCTTGGTTCGATTTGTTGGCTTGGTAAGTATGAATGTGGTTCTGTTGTTTCAAATGAGAGAAAACGGATGGTCTTTTATTGGAAGTAATCATATTCTCACATTTTTTTTCTCACAACACTTTTTTAGATTTATTTTTTTCTTTCTATTTGTCTATTATTATATCACTTCTTTCTTCTCATCATCTGATGTTGTAGAAAGTGTCGTGAAAAAGAAATGTAGGAACATGATTACTGTTTTATTGATTCCTAAGTTATATCAAGGAAACGAAAGAGGGTTCTCTTTGCATTAGAATGATTGTTGTTTTGTTCCTTTTTTTACTACTTTCTAGTGCAACCGTCCACCCGCCACTAGACACTAGCTTCCTCATCTTCAAAAACAATTGGAAAGAAATCTACAGCTTCATTACACCTTTCTCTTTCTTGCTTCGAATTTGGGAGCATTTGACTGAGAAGTCATTGTCCATGAACAGTAGAAAACTATTGACAAAGGAGAAAGGGTTGCGTGAAGTTGATTTTGATTCCGAGCTTGGTAAAAAGGCAAATATCCTAAATTCAGTATGGTTTGCTGCTTTTCCTTTCACATGTCATAATTGTAGTTCTTCAGCTAGTTTAGTATGCTATGACAGCGACTGAAAGCTTGATTAGTAATATAAAAGTTAACGTGATAAAGGAAAACATCCGAAACTCATCTTTGATGACCCACTCACCTACCGGCTTAGTTAATGCAGAGAGTGAGTCTAGTTTCAAATGAAAGCTTTAAATTCTAGTAGGATGAATGGTTTTCTACCATCCAATTTTGAACCACATATCTTACCTTCTAGAAAAATATCAGGTGCTTTTCTTCCGGTTTTCAGCCTTACAACAGTAACATGAAGTAACTGTTTGGGGGATGGGGCTATCATTATGACAGAAGTCCATCATGACTCATGATTTGAGTAGTAGATAAATCCTAATAGGTAAGAACAAGTGGGAAAAAGTAAAAAACAACATCTGCAGGGGGAGCCATGAAAAGGAGAGGGCGATTGATGAGCACAACCAAGCTCAATTATGAAAGACTTCACTCTCATGGGTACCACTAAAGTGTGATACTTGTACACCTGTCTGTGGTCCCCCTATCTTGCAAATCTCAGAACCTCAAAGATCTTTCCTAATGTGCTCTTCTTCAAAAGGATAATGAAAAAAAAAAAAAAAACTTTGGCCTCTCTTAAGATCATGGCAATTGTTTTTCGGTTGTTAGTGCGGCTGCTAGTCGGTTGATAAATAAGATTACTCAAAAACAAATTGTAGTGGGTCATCAACCCTTGTACATCATACAACTCAGGTTTCTATGTGTGGAAAGTGGCAAGTATTTAATGAACATGACACCACAGAGGTTCACCCCCTATTTCTATTAAACTACCGCAAATTATCATCCAATGATATTTTATTAAATGCATAAGACACCTAATTATGCTACTCCAAACCAGAGAAACAACAGGTATCCCACATGGATGGAAGATGATGATACTTTTGTTGTGTATTTGGTTTAATAATAATTGGAGAAGATTGTTGATGGTCATTGAAATATGACAATTGGGTATTTTATCTTCTAAGAAAAAGAAAAATTATATCTGATCTCAGTCATGTATAAAGACCATAGAATTTGTTTTGTCCCACATTCAAACTGTGTTACTTAAAAAATGGTCCCAATGTGATTTTAGTCGAAGGTAAATGTTTTTAAAGTGTCATCAGCAATGCAGCTGCAACTATATAGCTGTAACGGCTATATTTGTCCGCAGTTTCTCTAAGATGAGAAGGAAAAAATGTGAGGAAACAAACACGAATTGATCAAGTTTCATACTAATCAGAATTGATCTTAATCCTTTTGAGAACACATTCAGAAAGTGAAAAACTTAGAATCGAAAAAGGATGAAATGAAGGACAAAAATACAATGATAAAAGGTGCCTTTAGAAACGGCACGTCATGTAATTGATTAATCAGCAGAGATGACAGAGGAGCCAGCGTGGTTTATTTGGCTAGATTGGTCTTAGACAGATCTGGAATGTTGTTTTCTTTCCCTTTCCGAGTTTCCCTTCTGTTTGACAACTCAGAATTAGACAATGGCACTTTGCTATCACTGGTTTTCTTTGTCATGGGGTCAGGAAAACCAACCCGGATTTGCCATGGACGGGCTGCTACCCACCTCTCCTTCCAGCTCCAACCCCACCCTTCTTTGCCAAGGCTGTACATAGCCTGGCCCAAATACTGCCTGCAATTGGGCCTCCACTGAAATATGGTGTGTGAGATCACACCACTGGGGTCAAAGTTTTACTTTTGATAAAGGAAAAGAAAAATGTTTGACCCAAAACAAGAAACAAAACAAGAAACAAAATGAATGAAGACATCTAACATATAAAAGTCTTAGCAAAAGTTCCAAATTTAAGACCCCGTCCTTCTAAGAAACATCCAACATACATACTCATTCTGCAGTATAGTAGTGTGGTATGATGAAAGTCTTAAAATTAAGTTATGAGTGTTGTATAAGACTCATTCATAACCTTTTGAATACAACATAATTTTTTAAAATGAATAATATATTTTAGAGCACCAAAATTAACTTTTTAAATTTTAAAAAATTGAAGTACGAATGGAAGTGTTTTTAAAAGATCATTCTATAGTATTTACTAAGTTTTAGGAAAAAGTAAAAAATAGAAAAGGTGTAAATATGTTTTGATAGAATATTTTTTTATAGAAGTGCATATAAAAGAAAAAATAAAATAAACTTTTCTAAATTAGAATTAATTCTATGTTCAAAATAAAACGAGAAAGTTTCAATAAAAATGATGATGTATGGGAAAATTTTTTTCTTGTCTTTTCTTCTCTTATTAATCCTTATGCACACATTTGTTGAAAAAAAAAAAATTAAAGTTGATTAAATTCATACTAAAGATATAATTGGTTGGTAACATAAAAATCTTTGGCACTAATAGTGCATATGTTTAAAACTGAGATTTTAGACTAAAGTGTGACTAAAAGCACTAATAGCACTAACTAGTTTTGTCATTAAACCTTTTGTTGCTCTAAAATGTTAAAGTTTTGTACCTGATGAGAGAAGGCATATGCCATAGCTCGCTCTCGTTTGATTGCTGCTTCTTCTCGCTGATGTATCCTGGAAAGTATCTCTTCCATTGTGTCAGAGCCTCCACACCATTCCACCTGACATACATTTACCCACAAAACTTATTTTCTTAATAAATAGACTGACATGATTTGGACAATGCATTATTTAGTACTTTTAATTAATAAAAGTTGAAAGCAATAAACATGATCAAGGAGACAGTAGTAATACCTGGAGCTCATGAATCTTAGCTGCAAGTTTTAACTGGTTTTCTAATTTCTTTTGCTTAATGCTGGCTTCTGTTAGCATATGGAGTCTGCGAGCTTTAATCTGCTCCTGTAGTCTGCTCCAAAGATGTATGTAGTTTAGTGCAGTTATTGCCTGTTCTTTGGCCATGTGATCCTGAATGGTAGCCTCATGTTTCAATGCTCCCTTTGATGGTGCAATGATTATTGTGCAGTCTAGTGCAGTATCCCTTAGATTGTGCAATGTTCTTCTTGCCTTCATAGACAAAGAAGAGGGCTTCATAAATTTAGGCTAAAGGTTTTCTTAAGAATAAATGAATCTAGAAACCAGATGGGAGAAAGAAAGTGCTCATAAGATGGTGCCAAATCACGTTTTTTTTTTTTTTCATTGCTTTCAGTTCTTGCTTTTCTTAAAATAAATATTTTGGAAAGAACTTTTACAAGAGAAAAATACAAAATAAAATAAATTAAACTCTTAAATAAGTTAAAATTAACTTATATCAAAGTTAAAATTAAGAATTTGGATATGATAGAACTATAACAATTTTAAGTCTAAGTTCATTATCTTTCTGAAAAGTAATTATGGAAAAATTTATTTAAAAATATTCTTATCTAACTAGTCCACTATTATTGCAACACCAAATGCAGCACTGCATTCAGAAGTTAAATAAAATGTCTGTAAAAATCTAAAATAAAACTGACAAAGTAGTAAAATAAATGGCATTAAGCAGCATGTAGATTATGTACCAGAAATGCACGAAATGCATTTTGAATCCGAGTAGCAGCAATATCTTCTATCAACCTGGTTGGAACTGTCCTTTCTACTGCCACCAAACCTTCACTGGGAATACTATTTGACTCTTCGTGAGTAGTTTCGTCTTGTTTCTCCTCAGATGACTCGTTTGAGTTTTCAGCGGTGGATTGCACCTACTCAAAAGTGTGGCAGAGAATTCAGAAGCAACGAATAAAGAATGGTAATTGGATACAATTGAAGCAGAATTACTTTAATTAGATTTCATTAAAAAAAATCTTCTTCAGATGGAACTCAAATGTTCAATTCAAAATTACACTACAACATAAGATTTAAGATCTTATTTATAATACAAATACTATCATAACTGACATAGATAAGATGTTAAACCAGTGTTTCTCTATTCAGAATGAAATAACCTTAGCTTGTTCCGATTTATCATCTTCCTTCCGTTTCTTCAACTTAATAATCTTCTTAAACCATTTCTTTGGACTCATAATTTCTACACCTGCAAAGAACATTCTATCAATTGATTGCTGATCCTCATGCTTAAACGTATCGGTTTTAATCGATTTATTTCAACATTATTTTTCAGTGAAAAATAACAGGTCAGCCATATTTCCTTGATGCATATAATAATTCATAAATTCCTGTTACAGGAATGTCTTTATAGTGAACATTAACTTCTACCAATGATTGATATTTATTGTAATATTATACATACACATGTAAAACAATGAAATTATAAAATCTAAACTTTTGAAGAAAATTCACTGTGTACCACATATATGTATAGCACCCAAAAGCTGAGAATTGATGTATTCCCGTTATGAAATAATGATTATATTAAAAAATAAAGATAATATTACTTTTAGAAAACATACATATATCATACTTTATATTTATTTATGTATTAGATACTTATATCTCAAATTAAAATTAAAATTTAATAATATAACTTAAATTTTAAAAATATTTATTTATTTTTATTTATCTTTTTTAATTTTTATTATCTTCTTAATTTTCTTAAATGGGTTAAGATGATAATCAATTTAGAGCAAATCAAAATAAGGAGAATAAAAACTGCATGTATTTAAAGGATGGACCGAGTCCACGTGATCAATTTTTTAAAGTTATTCATTATACCTACTACGAATCTTTAGAAAATATTTTGAAGATGTCAACATGTTTTTCTAAGTATAAAAAAATTTAAAAATATCAAATATATAAAATATAATAAAATTAAAAAAATAATATTTTTATTTATATTAATTTATATATATGTAAAAAAAATCCGGAGTACCAACCCCTCACACAAATCTAAGCTAATAGAATTTATACCAGTTTGAAGTAGATTGAATTTACTCCTTTGACAAATCTAAATTAGAAGCATTATCCAACAATGCAAATCTCCAAGAACATGCACAACTAAATAGAAAGATGCAAAACAATGGAAAGGGAACATACCAATAAGAGAAGCAAAGACACAAATAAAAAGAGGTTGCTTAGAGAGGATGAAAGGTGGACAAGCAGTTTATATAACACTTGGTTCATTAGCAAAGTGACAAACCAACCACACTGAAGAAGATGTTTAATCTCTTGGAAGATCAGGAGTCTCCAGAAAGGTAATAGAAGCTAGTCACATATATCCCAACATGTATTTTCAGAAAATGAAATCACAATGATATCTAAGTAACAAGAGAGTTAAAGCTATGCTTGCCTTGTTACTATTGAGTCACATATTTCCTTATACTATAATTATCTATTAGTTTCATTATTAATATGGATCATAAGACCTAACTATGCATATCCAGAGTTTTTTTTTTTTTTTTTAATATAAGATTTTACAAGAGGCAGTCTCATAAAATACTTTCCACAAATTACAATTCCTCACTATGTATTTTCATATTTTAAAATATCACGAGTTTGTTATTATCAATTATGAATAATATCTTCTCAAATGTGTGAAGCAAAAAATCATTAATTTTCGTTTTATATATTGATTTATTTTTGTGTCATTTTTTATGTATTCATTTTGTGTGTATACACAGTTATATTTTTGTGCAATTGTATGTTTACTATTTGAGGAACAAGATTAGAAGGTAATAAGGTAAAATCGGTAGTCCCACTTCTTCCTTTTATTTATTGAATTTTTTTACCTTTTTATTAATTATTTTAAGGTTTAAGATAACGATAATTTTTTTTTTCAATTGTATTCCTATTCTTTACTTAATTTTTAATTAATTTATATTTAATTGGAATTGATTTAAGCGTTTATTTAAGCAGTTGGTGTTCTGGGTGGAAGTGCAACACTGTTTACTTATATACTGGTGCCTTCAATTTTTGTTAATTTTATAATGTGGAGAAAGATATCTTTAAGTGATTGTAGAATTTTATATGTAAAGTATTTTTGTTAAATTTTATAACAGGGGGCCGAGAACCATATTTGATTGAAATAAAGAGCATATATTTGGATTATGCTTCCTATTTAATAATATTTTATTTGGATTTTTCATATATTCTAAGATTTTTTAGGCTTATTATGTTTTAAAAATAATATAATTAATACAAATGAAAATAAGAATAGTGGGAGTTACATATCGCCTTTTGTCTAACCAATCTGTAATCCCTGCATTTGCAAACAATAACACCGTCGTTTGTGTTTGATAACAATCTAGAATAGTAAATTTGTTTTTCATTTGTTGCAGGAGGTTATTTCTCTTTTAGATTTAGTGAATCCTCTTGATCTAGGTCACACTTGTGACGTTTCTTTTTATAAAAGAATATTTCTAAATTAAAATATTTACTTAAAACTTTTTATATGATATATAATATGTTGGATATTACAACATGCCTTGTCCAATAATTATAAATAAAATAATTTTTTATATAGGAATAGACGAAATCAACATAATTTATCTAAAAGATAATCAAGTTAATTAAAAATACTCATGCTAATAATATATATATATATATATA